>Ga0315545_1002382_pt1 | contig 16959 bp, 13 predicted proteins | sample SalMarSW160210MG_FD_203096 | JGI IMG/M metagenome (GOLD analysis project Ga0315545, IMG submission 203096) | Salt marsh sediment microbial communities from the Plum Island Ecosystem LTER, Massachusetts, United States - Salt Marsh Sediment SW1602-10 ...
TTCGAGCGGAAGTGGGGCGCTTCCTGAAAAGCATCCATTTATTGACGTCATGTCGGTTTTGTTGATGTCAGGATGATTAAGAATCCCTATATACATAGCTGGAACAAGGGGCGTAAATGTAGGTTTGAATTTTCTGATAGTTTCAAGCAGAGGCCCTGGCTGGGGTTTTGGAATGAGGATATCTCCCCATCCCATGTATATGGCAAAGTTCATTGCAGTTGAAAGCCCGAAAATATGGAAGAAGGGGAGGGAACCCAGCATTATTTCTTCACCTTTATTGAAGGTCGGAAACCATGATTCAAACTGCTGGACCTGTGTACTCAGATTTCCATGGGTAATCATAACTGCTTTTGAAATACCGGTAGTTCCTCCGGTATACTGATACATGGCAATATCATCAAATGAGAGTTCAACTTCAGGTGAACGGGGAGGATTTTTTGTCGGAAGGCCTTTCCATGGATAAACATTTTCAGCAGGTTTCACATCGGCAGCAAGGTTTTTCTTTTTGGCTACAAACGGGAACAATAAATTTTTGGGGAAAGGAAGGTAATCACCGATAGAGGTATAGATAATCTGTTTTATCTTTGTTTTTGGCCTCAGATCAATCATTCGATTTGCTAAAAGATCTATGGTAACGAGTAGTTTTGAGTCGGAATCATTGAATTGATATTCAAGTTCCCGGTCTGAATACAAAGGATTATTCATAACCGTTATGCCTCCGATCTTTAATATGGCATAATAGGCCACAACACAGGGAATAACGTTTGGCAGAAGAATGGCGACACTATCCCCTTTATCAATGCCAAAGTCATGAAGGCTGGCGGCAAAACGGTTTACCATATCATTAAGTTCACGAAAGGTAATTTTGTACCCCTGAAAAAGGAGAGCCATCTTGTTGGGAAACCTGTCGGCCGATCTTTCCAGAATTTCCGGCAGACATATTTCCTGGTATTCTATTTTTTCAGGAACACCTTTTTCATAATTGGTTATCCAGGGCTTGTCTTCATATTTAATTTGTTTTGCCATACTTTCCCTCTTTTAGTTTCTCGCTTGTAAATTTTGAGTTTTTTATGGAAAACATTTTCGTCATCAAGACACTAAGAAAGAATAACAAAATAAAATCCTTAGTGTCTTTGTGCCTTGGTGGCAAATATTTCTTGGTTCCGGCCCGTCCGCCTCACTCCGCTTGGCAGGAGGGCGGGCTTGTCCGGTTTCGGTTTGTTGGGGCAAATGAACGCCTCGAACTCGTGAAATATCCGGGTTAGTCAGCAAAGATCACTAGGGTTGCTTTGTTATTATCTGTTATGATGAAAATGGATATTTGTCAAGAAAGCTTGTAATTTACGTCAGTTTGGTATACTCGAATGGATTCGAAATTGATTGAAAAACCGAACTTTGTTATGGAATTAAAAAAGGGCGTCTGTATAAATATGAATGAACAATCATTCATTAACAGGGGGTGGAAAATTAAACAATGGAAGCAGCTTTGATTTCTCCGGCTAAAGCAACTGTTTTTGGAATTCCCACCGTCATTTTCTCATTAATCATACCGCTTGTTGGTGTTGGAATATTTACTTATATTATTGCACTCCGATTAAAGCCGATGGTTAAAGCTTCTCCGGACCCAAGACTTAATCGTCCGGCAGATCGATTTTTTAAGATGATACAGTATGCCGTCGGGCAGTACCGGCATCCAAGGTATATGGCTGCCGGAATTATTCATATTATTATCTTTGCGGGTTTCGTAATTCTGTCCCTGCGATCGATAACGCTAGTGATGTCAGGGCTATCAAGCAGTTATGTGCTGCCGGGGATGAGCGGCATATCCGGTCAGATTTACATGGTTCTCAAGGATTTGGCCGAAACATTTGTTCTGTTAGCCTGTCTGGCTGCACTGTACCGCCGGATCGTAATAAAACCCGAACGATATGCAGTGCCGGCCAAATATGGGAAAAAACATACTTGGGAGGCTGTGCTGGTGCTCCTATTGATTATAGGTCTGGTGACGTGTGATATGGTTTTTGAAGGGAGCCAGGCCGGGGCTCAGATCCAAAAAGGATTTAAAACAAAAATTCTTGTCCCAATGTCCGGAACATGGTTTGCCGCGCATATTCTAAGTTTTATACCGGTTGATAACCTACAGGATTTACATTTGGGTGCCTATTTCTCACATGAGCTGATATTTTTCTTTTTCTTATGTTTTTTGCCGCTGGGCAAGCATTTTCATGTGATTACATCCCTTCCGAATGTATTTTTTATGAAACTGGACAAAGGCACGGTAAAACCGGTTAAATGGGGTGTTGAGGATAAAGGTCTTGACGAACTGGAATCGTTTGGAGTTAAGAAGTTCGAGGATTTTACTTGGAAACATATGCTCGATTTTTATTCCTGTGCGGATTGCGGAAGGTGTTCCGACAATTGTCCCGCCGATGCCGTGGGTCGTCCGCTTTCTCCAAGGTTTATATCGATTAAGTGCCGTGACTATTCATTCAAAAAATATCCCCTTACAGGCATGCCTGAAAATGACCGGCTTTTGATCGGCAATGTACTGGAGGAAGATGAGATCTGGTCGTGTACGACATGCGGCGCCTGTGAAGAAGAGTGCCCGCTTTTTATCGAGTATATCGACAAGATTGTTGATTTAAGGAGAGGTATGGTGGATGAGGGGATGGTGCCGCAATCCCTGCAAAAGCCGCTGAGGGCTATTGGAAAACGCGGGAACCCTTATGGCAAAATGGAAAAAAAGCGTGCAGATTGGACAAAAGATTTGCCTGAAGATTTTAATGTGAAGATTCTTGGAAAGAAAGGAACCGCAGATACGCTCTATTTTGTTGACAGTGTTACGTCATATGATGACAGGATACAGGAAATCGGCAGGGCTGTAGCCACGTTTCTTGATGCTGCGGGTATTGATTTCGGGATACTGGGACCGGCGGAAAGAGACAGCGGTCATGAAGTGAAAAGATTCGGCGAGGAGATGCTTTTTCAGGATTTACGAGACCGAAATACGGATGCGATCCTCAATTCAGGTGCTAAAAACATTGTCACTGCAGACCCCCATACTTTTAATGCTTTAAAAAATGACTACAAAGGTATTCCACCGGTGGAACATATCAGCCGGACCATAATCAAAGCCGTGACATCGGGTAAAATACGATTAAAACATGTTGAAGACCCGGGTAAAATATATACCTACCATGATCCATGTTACCTTGGCAGACACAACAACCTCTATGATGATCCGAGAAAGGCTATTGATGCGATTCCAGGCATAAAGCGGATCGAGATGGAGGGAAATTGCAGGGACCGCTCATTTTGCTGCGGAGGTGGCGGCCTGATGCTTTTTTATGAACCCATAGAGGAAAAAAGGATGAGTCAGGTAAGGGTCGAGATGGCAAAACAAGCCGGTGCAAACGTGATCGTTACGGGCTGTCCGTTCTGTATGGTCAATATTGAAGATGCCATTAAAACAAGCGGCCTGGAAGGGGAGATGGAGGCTATTGATCTGGTAGAACTGATTGAGCGGCATATGATACTGGATGGATGATACCCAAAAATTGCCTAAAATGCCTAAAGAGTTAACTTCTCAATAAGTTCTGGTGTATTAAATAGTGATATTGAGCCGGCTTCATAACCATAATTTAATGAGATGTTACAAAAAAAATATTTTGCCACAAAAGGCACAATTAAGGAACTGTTCGGGAGGAAAAATATGGAGATTTTAGTTTGTATTAAAAGGGTTCCTGATTCCTCGGAAAATGAGATAGAGGTCAATAAAGACGGCACGGATATTGAGCGGGACGACCTTGTGTACTCGGTAAACGAATGGGATAATTATGCGGTTGAAGAAGCCATTCAGATTCGAGACAAAGTCGGTGGCAGTGTTACCGTTGTTTCCGTTGGCGACGAGGAAGCAGAAGAAGTTGTACGAAGAGAGATGGCCATGGGCGCTGACAAAGGCATCCTGCTTTCAGATGATGCCTTTGAAGGTTCTGACGGAAAAGGGATTGCAGCTATTTTAACAGCCGAAGTCAAGAAAGGAAATTACGACCTGATTCTCACAGGTGCCCAGGCAGATGACGGGGCGGCTCAGGTCGGCGGAATGCTGGCTGCAATGCTCGATTGGCCCTTTGCGTCTTTGATAAATTTTATTGAAATTTTGGATGATAAAAAAATTAAAGTCGGCAGAGAGATTGCGGGCGGAAACCAGGAGATGTATGAAATTGATCTGCCCTGTGTACTTTCAATTCAGACCGGAATCAATGAGCCTCGATATGTAAGCATTCGCGGAATCAGAAAAGTGGCATCCCTTGAAATTCCGGTTCATACTGCCACAGATCTTGGTATTTCACCGGAATCTGTTGGAGAAGCCGGCGCAAAGACAAAGTGTCTCGATTACTTTGTGCCTGAATTGGGTGACGGTGCCCAGATTCTGGAAGGGAGTACTGATGAGATAATTGATAAACTTATTGAACTTTTAAGAGCCAAGGGAGGGATTAAATAATGGCCCAACAGGTTTTTGCATATATTATTCACAAGGATGGGGTAGCAGATGACACAGCCCTGGAGCTGATTGCAGCGGCAGGGAAACTTGATCCTGATGCTTCGGTTACGGCTGTTGTTGCTGGTGACGGCAGTGAACTTGATTCGGTATGCAATGAAGTTGCTCCTTCTTTTGACGAGGTCTGGAAGATCGATAACCCGGCACTAGCCTATGTAACTGCAGAGGTGCTCCGACCCCTGCTGGTTCGTATCCTCCCAAAGCACGGAATCGTTTTGGTTCCGCATGATCATTTTGGTATGGACCTGGCACCGGGTCTTTCCATAAAGCTTGATGCAGCATATCTTCCGGATGCCGTCGATTTTGAAGGTATTGATAACGGAAAACTCAAAGCTGTGCGCGAGGAATACACCGGGCAGGTCAGCACACATGTACTTAGCGATATTTCCGAAGGCGCTGTGATTACTGTCCGTCCGGGATCTTTCAAGGCAGATGAACGTAAAAGCGGTGAAGGTCATGTTATTGACAAAACCGCTCAAGCTGTTGAGAGTGGTCTGCCGGTCGGTGCGCGCCGTTTCCTGGAAATTATTGAGGCCGAGGTCGGCGACGTCGATATTACCAAGTCTGATATCCTTGTCTCTGTGGGCAGGGGAATCGAAGATCAGGATAATATGGAGATTATATTTGAACTGGCAGAAGCCATGGGCGGAGATGTTTCATGCTCCAGACCGGTTGTGGATGCAAAATGGCTGGAAAAATCCCGTCAAGTCGGAACTTCAGGCCAGACAGTAAAACCCAAAGTTTATATGGCTCTGGGTATAAGCGGAGCATTCCAGCACGTGGGCGGTTTAAAGGGATCTCCCTTTGTCATTGCAATAAATAAGAACCCCAGGGCGCCTATTTTCCAGGTTGCAGATGTCGGTATTGTGGACGATATACTCGATTTAATTCCTGAGATTACGGAAAGGATAAATGAATTAAAATCTGCATAAACAATCTTGAAGAAGTATCAAGTTAGTTCGCTGAGTTTATGCTGAGAAACGAAGTGCTCAAAATTGGAATGATGGAACAATGGAATACTGGAATATTGGGTTCTGGGAAAATGGAAAATTGGGTTATTGTAAAGTTCCTTTTGACAGAAGTTAAATAGATGAATATCATCTTTTTAAGATCAGCATTCCAGCATTCCATCATTTCATGGAAGTGGCATAAACCAGGAGCTATTAAAAGATTTTTAATTTCAACCAATTGTAGAATTTTCGAGACGTTTATCAATATCAGGGTTTAAATGCCATTATAAATTACACCATGTTTTAATAATTTCCATATATGCATCAACAGCCTCTTCAATTTTGGAAATATAACAAAATTCGTCTGTTCTATGCGCCATAGCCGGTTCACCGGGGCCAAGAATTATTGTCGGTGGGTTACCAAATGCCGGAGTAAGTATTGATGCATCTGTAAAACCTTTTAAGGCTCGCGGCCGGGGGCGTTTTTTAAGAAACCTCTCCATGATACGGAAAACCTGTTGTATCCAATCGTCTTTCGGATCACTTATCATTTCGGCAACATCCATGACACGCTTCAGTTCGACCTCTCTGCCGAGATGAGATTGCAGTTTTTTTAATATCTCACTGTTTGTCAAACCCGGAATGGTGCGAATATCTATGCCGATAGATGTTTTGTCAGGAACCGAATTGAAATTTAAACCACCGGATATTGTTCCTATATTCAACGTGGCTTTTCCTAAATATGGATGAGCCGGAACGTCAAAATCAAAGTTTCTAAGTTTAGTAACAACTTCCGCTGCCTTATGAATAGCATTTAGTCCCAGTTCCGGCGTTGACCCATGCGCTGTGACACCTGTAGTAACCGCTTCAATCCACAGTGTGGCCTTGTTGCCGATAAAAGGGTAGTTTGAAGTCGGTTCTCCGACAACAACTGCTCCGGCTTTTCCCAATACATCACCGAGACCGGCAAGATGAGATGATCCATGGCAGCCGGTTTCCTCACCTGCAACAATCACAAGAGTTATACCTGCCGAGCCGTCCTTAATCTTATCAGATAATCTGAGAGCTGCGGTAATTATGGCGGAAATGCCTCCCTTCATATCTGATGATCCTCGTCCGTAGATTTTATCTCCGTCAATCTCACCATTTAAAGGGTCCTTACTCCACGGTACAGCACCCAGAGGCACCGTATCCAGGTGGCCGGCAAGGCAGAGAGGGAGTTTCTTTTTTTTGCCTTCTATCCGTGCGACAAGACTGGTCCTGCCCGGTGCAAATTGGTAATAATTTACTTTAAATCCGCCATATTCCAGTACACTTCCAACATACTTCGCACAATCATGTTCACGACCCGGAGGATTGATGGTATTGAAAGATAATAATTTACGAGTTATATAAAGAAGGTCTTTATTTTTTGCTTCAAGAGTCATTGAGTACCCGTATCCTTATTGCCTGCTTCGACACCTGACTTCTCAATAAGTTTTGATGGATTAAATAGTAGATTAAATATAGTAGAAATCATAATACAAAGGGCACTCCATCATAACTTTATGGAATGCCCTTTTTTAATTCAGAAATGGCAAGCTAAACCACAGTGACATTTGCTGCAGCAGGACCTTTTTTGCCCTGCTCAATGTCAAAGGTAACTCGGTCGCCTTCGTCAAGAGTCTTGAAACCGGCTGCATTGATTCCCGAATGATGAACAAATACATCCGGACCATCTTCCTGCTCTATGAAGCCATAGCCCTTGCTGCTGTTAAACCATTTTACAATTCCATTAGCCATAGTGACACTCTCCTTTCAAAAAATTCTCATAGTTCCAGACTTCAGGTTGCCGCTATGACAAATGGATCTTTCCTTCAGAACGAAACCGGTCCGCCAATTAAGAACGGGCCTTTATTGATTGTTTTAATCATAATATCCTTTTTGAGAAAAATCAAGCTGATTATACACCCAATTTTTTTTTAGCGGAGTGAAATGAAGATCCCGTTATTCCAACATTCTCCCGCTATTACGGGATGAGCAGTTTGTTCCTCAGCATAAACTCAGAGAACTCACTTAAGATGCATTATAGAGTTTTTTTCTTGACAGATTATATACTAATTATATACTAAACTATACGTTGCAATAGTTACAATAGTTACAATAGTTGCTCTATTAATAATTTGAAAATAGAGATAAAATCAACATGACAGAAATAAAGGATGTTTTTACTATTCCCCGGGCTGCCAAGTATTGTTCCATACACAGGGTAACCCTGTGGCGATGGGTCAAGTCAGGGGAACTTAAATCATTTCATACTCCCGGTGGTCATTTCAGGATCCTTAAAGAGGATCTGGAATTGTTTATGCGTAAAAAGGGAATGCTTTTCCCTTTCCATAACTATTCAAATAAAAAAAAGATTCTGATTGTTGATGATGACCCAATGATTCATAAGCTGCTTAACAAAATTCTGTCTTCTAATGGCTATGAGGTTGAGGTCGCCTCAGACGGTTTTGAGACCGGATCCAAGATCCTGCAGTTTAAACCTGACCTTATGATTCTTGATCTGTTTATGCCCGGTATGGATGGCTTTGAAGTATGTAAACGAATAAAGACAAATCCAGGAGCCTCTCATATAAAAATATTGGCCATTACAGGTTTTGATACAAATGAAAACAGGGATCGAATCATACAAGCAGGTGCAGATGGTTATCTGGCAAAGCCTGTTGGGAAAAGAACACTACTTCAAAACATAGAAGAAATTTTTGAGAAATAATAATCGTAATAAGTTGAAAAAACATGTTAATCCAGTTGTTAAAGAACAGATTGCCGAACCATCAGGAATGTGTTGGACCTAAAAACTGCACACCCTGCGCCCCAGGCCGCCTCGCCTTGCTTGGCTGGCGGGCGAGCTTGAAGTTGCGGCCAAATAGGCAATTGCAGATTTTAGGTTGGATCAAAAAAAGGAGAAATAACTAATGGCAAGCATTCTTATCATAGACGATGAACCACAACTACTGGACATGCTCGGCCAGACTTTAGAGCGTGAAGGGTACGACATAGTGAAAGCGTCAAACGGAAGGGAGGGGATAAAACTCTATCGGGAGAATCCGGTCGATTTAATCATTACAGACATCATCATGCCTGAGAAGGAGGGTATTGAAACGATCTTTGAACTAAGGAAAGACTTTCCGGATTTAAAAATAATTGCCATTTCCGGGGGCGGGCGAATCGAACCGGAGGAATATTTAGATATCGCCAAAAAGATAGGAGCACAGAGGACCTTTGCCAAACCTGTCGCACGAGAGGACCTTCTAAATGCGGTTCGGGAGCTTTTAGGATAAACATATGCCATCTAAAAAATAGATACTGGATACTCGATGCTGGATAAAATAAGGAAAACTTCATTTATTGAGAAGTTACATAATTAAACATCTCGGAAATTCTACAATTTATTGAAAATAAAGGTTTATTAATGGCAACCTGTTTCTGCCATCAGAATGGAAGAATGGAATGTTGGAATGTTGGAATATTGGAGATAAGGGTGGAAATAAACCATTTTAATTGTAAAAAACTCCTTTCCTTCAACTTCGTTCAGGACAAGCTCACCCATCATTCCATTACTCCATCATTCCATTATTCCAATTGGGGCGAAGCCCTAAGTTCACATTACGATACATGCGTGTTGCTCGTTTCAAGTCTATACTTGATCAATTTGAATTTTGACATCTGCTCTTTAATGTTGTATCCAAAACCTTCGTCATCTTATTTTGATTTCAGGAAAATCCGATTTTCATCCTGAGGAACACAAATGGTCAAAAAAATAACGTTTATTTCAGAAGATTATGAAATAGAGGGGCTGTTCAATAAAAGAGACGAGAATAAGGGGGTCGTGGTTACCCATCCGCATCCGCTCTATGGCGGAGATATGTATAATATAGTGGTTGAAACCATTGTGCATGTCTATAATATAAAAGGATATTCAACATTAAAATTTAATTTCAGGGGGGTTGGAAAAAGCCGGGGGCAATATGATAATGGCGTAGGCGAGCAGAAGGACGTTTTGGCCGCCCTCTCATTTCTTGCTGATATGGGGATGGAAAGAATAGATCTTGCCGGGTATTCATTCGGCGCTTGGGTTAATGCACATGCCGCCATTCAGGGGGATAGTGTTTTGGAGAATATGGCGATGGTTTCACCTCCGGTGGGGTTTATGGATTTTCACGCAATAAGCGCAATGAACGTTTTAAGGTTTGTTATAACCGGCAGCCGGGATGATATTGCACCCGCGGATGCTGTAAAAAAAATGCTGCTCACATGGAACCCCGATGCTCGATTTGAAATTGTCGACGGTGCTGATCATTTCTACGGAGGATATCTTGGTCAACTTGAATCTGTTTTGTCTTCTTGTATTTAGTATTTAGCCGATGAAAGTTTAACAAACGCACGAGCCATATAAATTTACACCCCTTGGCCATTCCAAATGGGGTGAATTCTCTATGTTCATATTTATACCTGAATTGAGCGATTTTTTGTTCGATCTACACCGACCTCCCCGCTGGCGCGGGATCTTGGACTTGCGCATAAAGGCTCCGCAAAAATCCTCGACAGACCTACGGGTATGCCTGTCGGAGATCCCGATCTCTTTTCGGGGCGGTTTTTGCGAATCCTGCTGCATCAAGATTTCGGCACATCTCTTCAAAAAAAATCGCTCAACTCAGGTTATAATGTGCTTAATCGACTTGTACGGGATTTCTTAAAAAAGCAAGATGAGGCTTGAAAAAGATAAGAAATTTTTATGGATTCTTTTGCTGCTTGCAGGCTTATTTTTTTTATCTTGCGGTATTTTTAAGAAGACCTACAAAATCACAAAGTATACCGTAAAAACAACATATAAAGTAACAAAAGGTGTTGGAAAAGTAGTATATAAAATAGGCAAATTTAGTTTTGTCGTAGTCATGGCCCCCTTAAGCTGGCCGTTAACACATGGAGATATTGAATCTATCGACAATTTACCTCCAAAAGATGCGATTCGAAAGGGTCGTGTCAAGAAAGCACCTTATGTGGTCAAAGGTAAAAGGTATGTGCCCATGTCTGTAAAAGAAGCCAATAAATACCGGCAAAAAGGGATGGCTTCTTGGTACGGATATGAGACGCTTCGGCAAAAAGGAGGGCATATGACGGCCAATGGCGAAGCTTTTGATCCCAAAGGACTTAATGCCGCTCATAAATATTTGCCGCTGCCGACATACGTTAAGGTCACCAATCTGGAAAATAATCGAATGATCATTGTTCGAGTAAATGATCGGGGTCCTTTTGTAAAAGGCAGAATTATCGACCTTAGCGCCGGTGCAGCTAAAAGACTTGGATTTTATAAAAAAGGAACCACAAAGGTTTTGGTGGAAACTATCCAGATCGAAATTTAGCCGGTAAACTTATTACCTGGATCTTGCATGAAAATTAATGAGAATCTTTACGATACGTATTTGAACCGGGTTTTACTACATTATTGAACTTAGGGGCTTCGCCCCAATTGGAATAATGGCCCCGGTGAAATAGAAAAAAGTTTCACTGGGTAAAAATGATGGAGTAATGGAATGATGGGTTTAAAGGAGCTTTTTACAATTAAAATGGTTTATTTCCGCCCTTATCCCCAATATTCCAGCATTCCAGCATTCCATTCTTCCATTCGGATGGCATAAATAGGTTTTCATTAAAAAACTATTATTTGCAAGATGTTATAGAATTTCCGAGACGTTAAATTAGTTATGAAAAATGCGGGTTCGAGGAGCAAACTATTCATGCGATGGAAATGGATATTTGGTATTGCTGTTTTTCTTATTGTTGCGTTGATCGTAGGGATATTTGCGATTCTGTCTATCTATGACTTCAACGATTTAAAACCTCAAATTGCCCGGATGGTCAAGGATACCACCGGTCGTGAGCTTTCTCTGAAAGGTAACCTGGAGCTTGAAATCGGCTTAAATCCGACCCTGGTTATAGAGGATGTGAGCTTCCGGAATGTGTCATGGGGTTCACGGCCTGAGTTGGCCAAAATCAGGCGATTAGAAGTTCAGGTGGCTGTCCTTCCGCTGATCAGAAGGATTATCCTTGTCAAACGGTTGATTCTGATCGAGCCCGATATTCTGATTGAGACCAACAGGGCCGGGAAATCAAACCTTGAGTTTGAAACCGTAAAAAAGAGGGAGGCTGCAAAATCGGTAGAAAAAGCACCCGCACATGGCAAATCAATTTTGTCTGCGCTAACCTTCAATGAAATTCGAATCGAAAAGGGTCGTTTTACATATAACGGCGGACAATCCGGCCGGACCTATACGGTGATTCTGGAAAGCGCAACGGCCTCTGCGGACCCTGACGGGACTGTTGCTTTGAAGCTCAACGGAGGATACAACAGTAATCCTTTCCAGGTTAACGCAACCTTGGGCTCACTGACCGCCTTGACCGATCCTGATAAAGTATGGCCGGTCAAGCTGACATCCAGTATTGCGGGTTCAACGGTCATTATTGAGGGAGCTGCAAGAGATCCCATAAATGGCAAAGGTCTGGATATCACGGTTACGGGAAACGGCCGATCCATTCCTGAGATTTTAAAGCTGTTTCATATAACCTATGTTCCGGATTTAGGCCCATTTGATGTATCGGCCAAGCTCACGGATCCTGACGGCAGGCTGGGATTAACGGACCTCGACCTCAAGGTGGGCAATGAAGCGTTGGCCAGGGCAAGGTTCACGGGTTCGATCCGGGATCTCCTAAAGGGTAAAGGGCTCGCTATCACGGTTACGGGAAACGGCCGATCCATTCCTGAGATTTTAAAGCGGTATAATATAACCTATATTCCGGATTTAGGGCCATTTGATGTATCGGCCAAGCTCACGGATCCTGACGGCAGGCTGGGATTAACGGACCTCGACCTCAAGGTGGGCAATGAAGCGTTGGCCAGGGCAAGGTTCACGGGTTCGATCCGGGATCTCCTAAAGGGTAAAGGGCTCGCTATCACGGTTACGGGAAACGGCCGATCCATTCCTGAGATTTTAAAGCGGTATAATATAACCTATATTCCGGATTTAGGCCCATTTGATGTATCGGCCAAGCTCACGGATCCTGACGGCAGGCTGGGATTAACGGACCTCGACCTCAAGGTGGGCAATGAAGCATTGGCCAGGGCAAGGTTCACGGGTGCGGTCCAGGATATCACGGCCATAAAGGGAATGAATCTTAACTTTGATATTCAGGGCAAAGATCTTGCAAACCTAAAAAAGATTACCGGCAAGCCGATGCCATTTAACGGCCCCTTTTCCGTTTCCGGCAACGCCGTCGCCCTTTCGGCAAAATCTTACAAGATTTCCGACCTCAAAGCTTTAATCCAAGAGGACGATCTAAATGGATCGCTAAAAATAAATCTGGCTGCCAAGAAGCCGCGGATCACGGCTGATCTTTCATCCCAAAAATTCGATTTGCGTCCCCTGTTGTCAAAAAAAGGGAACAAGACCGGCGAGCCGGAAAAGGATGCAGCCGAACTTACTGCCAGAAAGGGTAAAGTCTTTCCCGATACCCCTTTGCCTCTCAAAGTGTTGACGCAGGTCGACGCGGAAATTGAACTTAAAGCAAAACAGCTCTTGCTGCCACTATTGTTTCTCAGTGACACTACCGCGCATATGGTATTAGAGGATGGACACCTTACCGTGACCCCCCTGAAATCAGTCATGGGTGGCGGCACGCTTGATGGACATTTTGATCTCCATGTCCAGGGCAACGCTGCCGATGTGGCCACGGCACTCAAAATCGACCGGTACGAGCTTGGCGGTATGCTCAAAAATCTGGGGATTAATGACTCGCTCCAGGGCGATATGGATATGGAACTGGACCTCAAAAGCCGGGGAAACTCGATCGCAGAACTTATGTCCGGGCTAAACGGTAAAACCATTATGGTCATGGGCGATGGGAGTATCAACCAAAAAGCCATCAAACTCCTGGGAAGCGATCTGAGTTCCGACCTTTTACAACTACTTAATCCCTTGAAAAAGGACGAAAAATACACCAAAATCAACTGTTTTGCCGGTGGATTTGACATTAAAAACGGCCTGGCGCAAAGTAATGCACTGATATTGGATACCCGTCAGGTTACTGTGATCGGGTATGGTAAAATCGATCTTAAGACAGAGGAAATTGATCTGTTACTCAAGCCGTCTCCAAAAAAAGGGGTGGGCATCAAAGGGCTGGCCAAGTTCAGCCTGAGCTTTGGTGAGTTAACAAAAACACTTAGACTTAAGGGAACCCTTTCCAAGCCTTCTCTATCTATCGATCCCACCGGATCAATGATTACTCTGGGAAAGGCTATCGGCGGCATGGCTCTTTTTGGACCTTTTGGCCTTGCTGCGGTTCTGGCCAACGGCCAATTGGGCGATAAAAACCCGTGTCTTGCCATTATCGAAGCTGCAAAAAAAGGCTTTAAGGAGTCTGAAAGTGAGAAGTCCGAAGAGAAAAAGAGTGTGATTAAAAAAATAACGGATAAAATTCAGCGATCAAAATAAGTGTGAACGCTAAAAATAGTTTGAAAAACATATTTTTTTGGAGTTTTATTATGTCCCTAAATGAAAGCCCTGATTGTCAAATCGAAAAGATCATTCATGCAGATGAGACTGAAGTCGTTGCGCGGGTCGCAACATACCTTGAGAATGAACAGATGCAGTATTTCCTGCGCAATCAGGACTGCCTGACAACGGACCTACACAGCACAAAGGCCAGGCTTGGAATTAACCAGGAGAAACTGAGCTCCTTTGAACTCAAAGGGGACAAGATTTCATATGAAGCGAGATTCTGGTTTTATATTCCCGAATACGCTGCAGGCCTCACGATTAACCAGTTGATGGAACCCGGCCTTGAAGTCAGTAAGATTTATTTAAGAAATTCTAAACTTAAATACAGGGCACAGGAACTCATCAATCTGATTTCAAATCGCATAATCATTGTTCCAAAGGGAACCCGGGTGATCGAGGAAGGCATTCTGGCTATACCGGTTATGCCTTTTGTGCATCTTCCCAACCCCAATGTCCTGACACCCGAATATCTGAAGGCTGCCGTGCAAAAAAGGATCCCTCGGGAAGATCTATATTTTGCCCAGCCGGAGCAAAAGGTTGACCAGCTCATCGTGCCTGCAGGAAGCGGAGTCATCTCCCATACGACCCTTTTTACCCAGCAAAACGAAATGTATATTATAGATCCGGAGCATGCAGATGCCAGGGTGGGAAGCAAACACACCAATGGGATCATCTATCTTGAGCTTGTTGGCGGGGAAAAAGACTTTGTCAAGGAAATGGCTCATTTCGAAGTTTACAAACCAGCTTCCTCCCGACAAAATGTAAAGAGAAAGTTCTATATTGACCTGAATTCCGCCTTATTAGAGAAACTTTACGCGAACCGGGACGTAAACGAAAAAACTATCGCAGCCGTTAGTGAAACTGGGGGGCAAAGATTCATCACGCTGAATGAAAGGTACGACTTACTGCTACATGAGCTGAAACCAAATACAGCATTGATTTTGCAAGATTTCCCTAATCGACGCTTTGCATCTTATCTCATTGTAGCTGCTGACCTTGGCCTCCTCAGTGATCTGACGTTCAGAAGGGCCCCTGAAGAGGAATACTTTTTCAGATCAGAGCACCTTGTCTTTATGAATACGCTTCAGGATATGGGTGTTGAAATTTATTGGAAGAGTCCTCTGCAAGGCGACATGGTCTTATACAAGCGCTTCTTCATGCGGTCTTCGGTGATACCTTCATTCCATGAAGCCTTCAGCTCAAGGAAGCTGGCCGCGATCTACGGCACCGCAGGGAGTGTAGATGCCGACACCCAGAAAGAAATCGTAGACAGCATTAAGTCATTCAAGGATTTCCATGGAGGCATTTGCGGTATCCTAACCGGCGGCAGCGCCGGAAGTATCATGTCGTTTGTATCCAAAACCACGACTTCTCTGGGATTGCTCTGTGGCGCCGTCTATTGGAAGATTCCAGGAGTAGACATTGATACCCACGTGGATTTTGCAGCGCATTTGGGCCGAAATGATTTACTGGAAAGACAGGAGATTTTATCTGAAACCACCGAGGCAGACATTTATTTCAAAGGCGGAGTGGGCACCAACCTTGAAAATGCCATTACCTTTGTAAAGAAGAAACTCGGTATTGGTTACTACAAACCCCAAATTTTTGTGGGAGAATTCTATAAACCGCTTCAAGATTTGCTCATCCATCTGACTTCTGAGGGTATGGTTGATCCCGGCGTCTTTAAAAATTGCTATTTTATCAAGCATGGCGCTGAGATTTTCGAAACGCTTTGCAGACACTTCGGCTCAGAAGACAAAATGATTCTTGAAGTCTCAATAAAAAACCAATATTCCAATGACGTGCCGACTGAACGAGACCTTTGAAAAAAATGGCTCAAATTTGAGTGACCCCTTAGGATTACCCATTTATGGTTTCAGATAATAAATATAAAAAGATGACCCCTATAAGCAGAAATCCTGCATTTACAAATCCCTTTTCTTCATGGGTTTCCGGAATCAGATCGGAAGCAGCAATATAAAGAAAAGATCCTCCGGCTATTGCTAACATTAAACCCACCATGGCTTCCGATAGACTCTTCATGAAAGTCAGGGAGATCAGAGCGCCTAATGGAGTAGCCAGACCCACGGCAATTGACAGCTTCAGGGCAGTTTTTCTTCCCATTGAGTTAATCAGCAAAGCAAAAGTGGTAACACCTTCGGGAAGCTCATGCGCGATAACCCCCAGGGAAGTTAGCAACCCCAACTTAAAATCTATTTCAAAACCTATCCCGATAATGATCCCATCAACAAAAGAATGAAAAAAAAGGCCGGAGAACATGACCTTGCCTTTTGTATGGCGAGAACTCTTCTTTTCTTTAAAGTGGATCTCAGAGCCCGAATGGAGTACCATCACATTTTCCAGCAAATAAAAGATAAGAAAACCTATTAATATAAAGGGTAACGCGTTGTTAGAAAGTTCCAGTGATTCGGGAAAGAGATGGAAAAAAGCAACCCCCAAAATTAACCCTGCAGCAAAGGAATTTACATAATGGGAGTATTTAAGAACCAGCCTCTCCTTAAGGAGTACGAGTATAATTCCCAAAATGGTTGATAAACCGGCAATAGAGCTATAAAAGAGAACGTTAAATTCAATGCCCATTGTTTTCCCATTCCATTAGCTGTGGACATGATCTTGCAATAGATCGTCTCCACAGAATTCGCTTTCAAACTGGATAGTGCTATGTTTTATTCTATATTTATTATGGAGAAGGCTTTTAATTTCCTTTAACCTAAAATCTGCAATTGATAATTTTGGGAGCAAAATTTGGTGCACGAGCGCCCCAAATAGTTACCGCGGCAACTAAAGAACTTGGCTTGTCTGTTCAATTGGGACTAAAATCGAACAAGCC
>Ga0315545_1002383_pt1 | contig 16954 bp, 22 predicted proteins | sample SalMarSW160210MG_FD_203096 | JGI IMG/M metagenome (GOLD analysis project Ga0315545, IMG submission 203096) | Salt marsh sediment microbial communities from the Plum Island Ecosystem LTER, Massachusetts, United States - Salt Marsh Sediment SW1602-10 ...
TGTCAGCAGTCCGGTAATAAGATTCGCCGTATTCTCTGGCATCTGAGCCTCCTGAGTTTGTATTCCATCAGAAGGCTATCATAACCATTATGCCCCCAAAGTTAACCTTAACTTAATGACATTGAGCCCCACAGAAGCGAACCAACCGTTCCACCGTCACACCTGGACGAACTCCCCAAAGCTCTCGACGTACTCCAACGACTGATGCCGAAAGTAGGTGTTGTACAGATCGGCATAGTATCCACCCTGGGCCATCAGCCCGTCGTGCGTGCCCTCCTCGATGATGCGCCCATGATCGATGACGATGATCCGGTCGGCGTGCTTGATGGTGGACAGCCGATGGGCGATGACGATGGCCGTCCGGTTGCGCATGATGGCCTCCAGCCCGGCCTGGATCTGCATCTCGGTGAAGGGATCGACGCTGGCTGTCGCCTCGTCCAGGATAAAGATGGCGGGATTCTTGAGCACCACGCGCGCCAGCGCCACGAGCTGCCGCTGTCCCATCGAAAGGTTCGCCCCCCGCTCCCCCACATCGGTATCGAGTCCCTCGGGCAGGTCGGCCAGCCAGTCGCCGTGGCTGATCTGCCTCGCCGCCTCCAGTGCCTCAGCGTCGGTCGCCGTCGGATGGCCATAACGGATGTTGTCCCGCACTGTGCCGGAGAAGAGAAAGGGCTCCTGGGGCACCAGGCCGATGTGATGGCGATATTGGCCCAAGTCGAGTGTGCGGATATCGCGACCATCGACCAGCAGCTCCCCGCCCTGGAACTCGTAGAAGCGCGCAATCAACCGGGCGATGCTGCTCTTGCCTGCGCCCGTGTGCCCCACCAGCGCCACCGTCTCGTTGGGAAGGATCTTTAGATTGAAGTCATCTAACACGCTCTCCTCGCCGGTGTAGGTGAAGCAGAAACCGCAAAACTCGATTCGGCCCTCTAGCAGTTCCACCGGCTCGGATGCTGTTTGCACTACCTTCGGCTCGGCGTCGATCAGGGCGAACACGCGCTCGGCGGCGGCGAGGCCGTCTTGGAACTGGCTCCAGAAGGAGGCAATGTTCATCATCGGCCACCAGAAGAAGCCGATGGCTTGCATGAACAGGTACCAATCGCCAGGGCTCATCCCCCTGCTCCTGACCGCCCAGCCAGTGGCATAGATCATCACCGCCACGCCTACGCCGGAGGCCAGTCCCATCACCGGAAAGATCGTATTGAGCGTCAACCCGCGCCGCACTCCCACCCTGTAAGACTGCTTGTTGTTAGTGTCGAAGGCGTCATAGATCGCTTGCTCCTGCCGAAAGCTCTTGGCCACCATGATGCCGCTGATTGATTCCTGGATCTGGGCGTTGATCTTGGCCCGCACCTGCTTGGCGCTCAAGGTCACCCGGCGGGCGATGCGCCGAAAGCTGAGAGCGATTGCCGCTGCAATCGGTGCCATGCCGAACAACACCAGCGTCAACAGGGCATTGACCCTAAACACCAACCACAGCCCCAGGAGTGTGACCAGCAGCACCTGGCTGAGCAAGTCCAGCACCAGCGTGACGACGTCGGAAAAATCCTGCGTATCGGACGTGACGCGGCTGACGATCTTGCCGGAGGGATGCTCGTCGTAAAAGGAGAGGTCGTGCCCAATGGTGGCATCAAACACGTCCTCCCGCAGCTTGAGCACTACATCGCCCACCAGCCGGGCGGAAACCATCTGCCGGACATAGTTCAAGATCCAGGCAGCGGCCCCCATCAAGAGCACACCCCCGACGACGAGCAGCACGAGCTGGGTGGATGGGTTCGCCGCCACCAAGTCGATGGCCTTGGAGATGAGGATTGGCCCGCCGGTATCGGCCACCGAGTTCAGCGCCAGCGTGGCGACTACCAGGAACATCTGCCGGGCGTTGGGCCGGAAGTAGCCAACGATACGGCGCACCAGCTCCCGATCGGTGTAGGCGCGATCGTAGCTTTCGGTGTCAAGGCCGTCTAGGATGAAACCCATGTGCCTCCTTGGTCGCGAGATTGGAGACTAGAGATTGGAGATTGATCCATCATATGCCTTGCACAGACTACCAGGGCCACTCAACGTACACAGGTTGCGTCTCGAAATCCGCTTCGCCTTCCTTGCCCCTCTCGGAAATGAATAGCATCATTCTTGACGCCCGATGGGGCTCATCACCGAGTGAGCCGACTTGTGTGGGTGAATGTGTCGTCTCCCAACCACAGGCCGCGTAGAACGATTCGAGCGCCGGATCGCAGAACAGGATGGAGACGTCCGCCTCGCTGTGCTTGATATGATCTGTCGCCAACTCCAAGAGTTGCCTCCCATACCCCCGGCGCCTGTATGGAGGAAAGGTGAACATATTTCCAAAGCCGTAAACCTTGTAGCTCGTGCCCGCGTGATCGAGGTCCAATTGCAGGATCGAGGCGAAGCTGATTAGCGATTCCCCCTCGATGGCGACAAGACAAACGGGATGCAGATCGGGCGGATATGGCTCGGTGATGAACAGAGAATCATTGGTGAATATGAACGGCCACTCGACCTTCATGAATGCGATGGCCTGCCACTTGAGCGCCATCGGAAGATCGGGCTGTTGGTAGATGGCAAAATCTGGCATCCTGTTCCCTCACTTTGGCAGTTTCAGGGCTGCCGCCACACGTTCGCTTACCTGCATTCTTGGCTTTCCTTGCGATAGTCCTCGTATCGCACCTGCAACACCTTGTCCACGATCAACTCCAGATCCCTGTGATATTTCGTCTCCTTCATGCCCAACGCCTTCAAGAACAGGAGCTTTTCCAGGGAAATGATCAAATACTCCTCTTTCTCGATAGCTCCCACAGCCAGAAACTGATAGTCGAACAGGCAAATGCTCTTCCAGATCTCGAACTCGAATACGCAGACTCCCAGGTCGCCCCCAAGGTCTCTGAGGTTGTCAGGGTACTTGCGAGCCAGATGCTCATAGTCCTCCGCTGTGATGACAAAGTCGATGTCCGCACCGGCCTTTCTCAGGCCATAGTGCTCCATCGCCTTGCCGCCGATGAGCAGCGGCTTGGAGGTGAACTCGAAATCTAGCTTATCGAGATCGATCATGAAAAGCCTACGCCTTGGGAACGGGCTACAAGCCTCGACAATTCCAGAGCTCGGCGAACTCGCCCAGAACCTCGTCGTCATAGACCTGCAGGGTCTTTAAAATCTGGTAGGTGAACTCTACGCTGGCCAATCCACCGGCAGTGATGATCCCCTTGTCGCTCACCGCGTACGCGTCCTGGTAAGAGGCCTGCGAGTCGTATTCGGGGACGAACTGCTGGAGATATTCGAGCGCATTACTGGTGTGCTGGACACCCTTGAATAGGCCCGCCTTGGCCAGGAAAACGGTCGCCCCGCAGATCGCAGCAACCGGCACACCCATCTCGTGCAACCGGATGACCACCTGCGCCAGGTCTTGCGGGAACGTATCGTGCCACATCCCCCCACCTGGCAAGATCAACAAGCCCACGTCATCGAGATTGACTTTGGAGAGAGCCATATCTGGCAAAACCCTCAGACTCCCCCCTGTCTCGATAGGATCTCCGGTGAACCCAATAGTGGTCACCTTGATGTCATTCCTGACATTGAGCTCGAAGGTAATCAGGCCAATCTCCCAATCTGCCAAGCCATCGAAGACCAACACATAAACGTTTTTCATCGTGCCCTCCCAATCTCTAATCTCCAATCTAGCTACCTGACACTTTGGCAAAACAAGCGAGCGGAGGCATCCTGAGCTTGTCGAAGGGTGCTCGCTACGGCCAAAAGCGCCGCTCTATTTCGAAACTGTCAGGTGGCTAGATCTCCAATCTCTACTCATACCGCGCAAAGATGCGCTGGTAAGCCTCGCTGCGTGCTATCAGCTCGTCGTGCGTGCCCTGATCCACCAGCTCGCCCCGGCGCAAGACGAGGATGCGGTCGGCCCAGCGGATCTGGCTGAGGCGATGGGTGATGATAAACGTCGTGCGCTCGCGGCTGATGCGCCGCATGGCGCGCTGGATCTGATCCTCGGTGGCGCTGTCGATGGCGCTTGTCGAGTCGTCCAGGATCAAGATGCGCGGGTCGGTGAGAAAAGCGCGGGCGATGGCGATGCGTTGCCGCTGCCCGCCGGACAGCGTCACGCCGCGCTCGCCCACCTCGGTCCGGTAACCATCGTTGAACGCCATGATGAACTCGTGCGCCTGGGCCTCCCGGGCCGCCTGTTCGATAGCTTCCTGGTCGGCGTCGGCGCAGCCGAAGGCGATGTTCTCGGCCAGCGTGCGGGAAAAGAGGAACACGTCCTGCTCAATAGTCGATATCTGCGAGCGCAGCGACTCCATGCTCCAGTCGCGCACGTCCACACCGTCAACCAGCACCCGCCCACTGTCGGCGTCAAAGATGCGGTTGATGAGCTGGGTGAGCGTGGATTTGCCCGAGCCGGTCTGTCCCACGATGGCGACCGTCTTCCCAGGCATGGCGGTGAAACTGACGTTCTTCAGCACCGGGTTGCCGTTGTAGCTGAAGCTGACGTTTTCAAAGGCTACCTCTCCCTTGATCGGCCTGGCGACGCCGGATTCGTTCTCGTCCAACTCCGTCTCGGCGGTGATCAGTTCCAGGATCCGCTCGGTGCCAGCGATGCCCAATTGCACCAGATTGAAGGAAAAGATGGAGATGAAGGTGGGGAAACGCAGCGTGCCCATCAACCCCATAAAGCCCACCACCTGCCCCAAGCCGATCTCGCCACCTTGCCAAAGCCACAGCGCGTGCAAGAGCGCCCCTGCCCAGCACAGGACGAACATCAGCATCGGCAGGTAACGCGCCTGGATCTCCCCCTGCTCCACGAAGTAATCGCGGAACAGGCGCGCGTCGGCGGCGAACTTTTTCCACTCGTTCCGCTCCTGGACGTTGGCCTTGACCACCTCGACCCCGGCGATGGCCTCCGCCAGCCCGGCGTTCATCTTGCCAAACTGCTCGCGCTGCGCCAGACTGACCGGCTTGAGACGCCGGTTGTAATCGTAAACCGTGATAGCCCACAGCACGATAAAGATCCCCGGCACGAGCAGCAACCGCCAGTCCAACCCCGCGATGAGCGCGACGGGCACGACGATGGCCATCGCCGAATCGACAATCAGCATCACACCGGGGCTGAACATAAAGTTCAGCGCCCGCACGTCGTTGGTCGCGCGCGCCATGACATCGCCGATGCGCTGCTGCCCGTGGAAGGTCTGGCTCTTGCCCAGCAGACTGGCGTAAAGCTCGTCCCGGGCGTCCCGCTCGATGCGCTGGGCCAGGAACTCGACGGCAAAGTTGCGCGCCAGGCCGGTCAGCCCCTGCCCAACCGCCAGCCCTGCTACGCTCAGCGCCACTGCCAGCAATGCCGACATCTGCCAATCGGGCGTGGCGATCAAGCCGGCCCCCTGGCCGATCAACACCTGGCGATAACCGTACGTCCAGTTGTTCAGCACAGCGGCCAGGATCACGGCCAGTGGGAAAATCGGATAGCGGATCGTGTGAGAGACGATCCAGCGCACCGGTCCGGAGCGGTTGTAGCGATATTCGTTTTCCAGGCGGAATTCTCTTCTGGTCAAAGCTCTCCTATTATAACCTGATCAGCTTCTCCAGCCACTCCACATGCTCGTGCTGCCTACGCCAGAATAGATCCTCCCAGATGTAGTGCACGGCCAACATCTCATACTCACCAAAGCGCTCGAAGGTTTTCAGCAACTCGTCCACTCCCACTGGGTCATCCGGTTCTCGGTCAAAGAATAGCTTGGAGTAGATCTTTTGCTCCCAGGGAGAGATGTGATCCATCTTGTCCAGGTGATGAAACACGTCAAAAAGGATGTACCACACAGAAGCCGGGCCGATGCCATACAGCGCCAGCAGCGCCTCGCGCTGCTCCTCCTTGGATTTGCTCCGCAGTTCAAACTCATCAATCTCTCCTTGGACGAACGCCTCGGTGACCCGCTTGATCGACTTCGCCCGATAGCCGACCTTTAGCGCGCGGAGTTCCTCCTCGGTCGCGCCGTCAATTATCTCCGGTTTCCAGAAAGAGTAAAGCTCCTTACTGTCGTAGGCCAGCAATGTCCCATAATTCTCAAACAACGCCTGCATCATGGCCACCGACCGACGGATGACGGCGTTCTGCAGGACGATGGCGATGATGAGGTACTCGTAGAGCGAGTTGTGGTTCAGGGGCTTCATGCCGCGCCACTTGGCGATGACCGGCCCCAATTGCGGATCGTCCTTGAACTTGCCATTGAACTCGGCCAGGTCGAGCTGAAAGTTGTAGCGATAGTCGATCTCGTTCAGCAGGCCATCGAGAAAGGGCTGGTTCAGCTTCTCCCGTGACCAGACGGTGAGCGCGATGCGCGGTCGATCGAGTGCCCCGTGATCCTCGAACTTTAATCCCAACGGCTCCCCTTGCCACAGCATCGTCTGCCAACGCACGCCGGGTTCCCAGACGTTGTCGGCGGCGGGGAAGTGATCGGGTTTGTGAAGCGTGGCGTCAAAGTTAAACGGTGGTTTTGGGGAAAGCTCTACCACTTGTTGGCTCTTGAGATCTAGAGATCGGCTCATCCTTCCATCTCTCGGCAAAGTATCCACGACCCCTTGTGGTCGTCCACGCTCTTGGGCGCACGGTCGTAGTACAACTCGAAGATGAGATTGTCCTCGGTACGCACACGGAAAGTGAACCGCCCCACTCCCAGAGAACCGTGTGTGGCGGCCACAGCAAGATGGCTCTCGCGCATGTTGCGCGCCATCTTTCCCCGCCGGGTGAAATCGCACCACTCGCTCAGTAGCTCGGCGATGTGGTACGTCTTCCCACGCCAGACGAACCCATCCGGACAGCCCGGCGACTTGTTCCACACTGGCGGCTCGTCGAACACGGCCTCTATGGATTCTCCGATGAAGCGGAGCGGTTTGAAACCCATCGCTCAAATATGAATGGCAAACAGACAGCGACCATCCCCCCGAGTCAGGCACTCTAGAAGCTCGACCCACACAGGCTTCCCCAGGATGCCCTCCCACAGTCGTCTGTACCACCCGGTGCTGCAATAGCACATCGTCGGGGAGATCTTGTCCAGCCGCCGCCTGGCGATGGGACAGTGACAGCGGCATTTTCTCCTCTCGGCCTCGCTCGTCGCCTGCTCGTACCCCTGGCGGTCAAAGATGATCTTGTCCATGTAGATGACGTCCCCATCTCTCACAGGACTCTCGTACCAGTCGGGGTCCTCCGCCATTGCCTTGAGCACGTCATCGATGCTCCGGTTCTGCTCGTAGACGGCTCTCAGCTTCTCGATGCGCTCTTGCGGAAAGACGTCGGCGCACGGCGACAGCACCTCGAATTTCTGCACCTCGTCCGTGCGCTTGTCCAATCGCTCCATCGCTGCATTGACCCACCGCACTCGGTCGTCCAGGCTGGAGTGAGGCGTGAGCTCTTCGATACCCTGCACAACCTCCGCCCGCGCATCCTCGCCGAGGACGCGCCCCACGCTCTCGGCAAATAGACCCTCCCACTTGTGCAAGAACACCTGCAGCTCGGTCACGTTCTCCCCTGGGTGATCAGGGTCGGATTTGAGATAGACCTCCCGCCCAAAAAGCCGGGAGATCAGGCCGTGCTCGCCCAGATAGCCATACAGTTTTCCATAACTCTCACCCAGGCTCTCAGGCGATCCACGATGCAGCAGCGATAAAATCTCGCCACCCTCGAGAACCCAGCTCCGGACATTGCCTGTCTCAACCGGCTGGCTCACCGGGAAGCAAACGTCCATGTCGATCCCGTCCTTCACGCCCGTCCCATAGTGGCGAACGATGAACGACGGGCCGCAGATATGCTCCCCGCACTTTTGCTGCAAGCTCTTGAATATCGAGCCAAGTGCGTCGGGACTCCCCTGGTAGCGAACGTCGGCTGCCAGTTGGTCATCGACTTGCTTGTAAACGATCTCTGGTTCGTCAGATGGCATTGTTCCCTCTCCTTCAAAAAAACTCGGCCTAATCAGTCTCGGCGCCCTTATTCCACGACCCGATCTCGATCAGATTCCCATCTGGATCTGTCACCATCGAGGACCGCATGCCCCACGGTTCGTCACGAGGTGCATAGACCGGCTTTGCCCCCGCCCCAACCACCCGCTCGAACTCGACGTCGACGTCCTCAGAGCGCGGCAGATCAATGGCAAGCTCGAAGGTGCCGTTCAGCCCACTTGGATATGTAGGGGCTTGGCCCAAAAGCTGTGGCAGCTCCTTCCGCTCGTACATCGAAAAGCGGATGCCCTCGTGCTTGAACTCAGCATACGGCCCGTTGCCATCCCACGCAATATCGACGCCGAGCACGCCCCGGTAGAAGGCGACCATCCTTTGAAGATCGCCCACGAACACGCCGATCATGTCGAAACGAGTTCCCATCTTCTCTCACCCTTCAAACAGGGCAACCGCTTGCTCCATCCTGGCGATCACGCTCACGCCAAAGGGACAGCGCTCCACGCACACACCGCACTGTGTACAGTCAGAAGCCTTGGCATCCAGTACGCTATACGCCGCCTGCAGTTCGGCCGTCAGCTCCTGCTGCGCCATATCCAGCAGACGGTTGACCTGGCCGATGTCGATGACCGAGGGGCATGGCAGGCAGTGGTTGCAGTAGACGCACTCCCCCTCGACGTACTGCTCGAACTCGGCCAGCAGCGCCGAAAAGTCCCGCTCCTTCTCGGAGGCCTCGAGATAGGCCAGCGCCGCGGCCAACTGGGCCTTGTCCGCGCATCCCGGCAGGGCAGCCGAAACCCCCACCTGCGAGAGCGTGTACGACAGGCACTGCACCGGCGTGATCGGCGACTGTTTCTTGAGCTTCATCGCCTCCCCACCCATCTGGTAGTGCGCCATGCGCACGGTACGATCCGCATTCAGCAGTTTGCCACCGGCGCAGGGTTTCATCGCCACCAATCCCACATTGTGAACCACACACGCCTGAAGCAGGTCCCGCTTGCCCGGCACGGCGTTGGCGGCCAGGTTGACCGGGAACATCAACACGTCAACAACCCCGCTTTCGACCGCCTGCAGTGCCGTCGCCACACTATGACCGCTGAAACCGAGAAAGCGCGCCTTCCCCTCCTCACGCAGCCGCCGGGCTAACCCGAGAATGCCGTCGGGGTCCATCAGCACATCGTAATCCTTCTGCGTGTCGCAATTGTGCAGGAACAGCACATCCACGTGATCGGTACCCAGCCGCGAGAGAAGGTCGAGGAAATGCGTCTCGCTCTTCTTAAGGCTTCGCGTCTTACGATACTGGCCGTCTTTCTCACCAGAGCCCAAGTGCCCAGTCAGCACGATACGATCTCTGTATCCCTGGAAAGCCACGCCCAGGTTGTCCAGGTACCCGGGAAAGGAGAATATCAAATCAACGTAGTTCACACCGCGCTCGACCGCCTCCCGCACAACAGAGACCACCATCTCCCGCGACGGTCCTTTCAGGTACTCTGTGCCCAGACCGATGGCGCTGACTTCAAGGCCCGTTCTGCCCAGTCTACGATACTCCATCCATGACCTCCAGTTTCTGCCGTATCTTTTGCTTGATCTCCTCGCAGCTCGGCGGCGGATAGTCCGTCATACCGGTGCTGATGCACTCGTCGTCCACGAACAGCGCAAACTCCATGCCCCACTCGGCAAGCACCGCCGGGTCGGACGTGTCGATCTCCCGGAATATGACCCGATCCCCGAATTCGGCGGCAGCCCGCCGGGCGTCGGGCACCTGCGAGAGCCCCGGGCACCAGCCGGTGACGAACGCCGTCATCGTCACCCGGCCTGGCACAGGATCAGGCGTCTTGCGCGGGCGCATCCACCGGGGAGCCTGCGCGTCGGACGAGAACGGTTTCCACACCAGCACGTCACAGCCCATCCGATCCACCTCGACATAGCCCTGGCACTCGTACCATGCGGCCGGCATCCAGTGAGGGAAAGCCAACCCCCAGGCGACCATTCCCTTGGCTCCCAGCGCCTGTGCATCCTCCTCTGCCGTCTGCAAGAGCGCCCGGCCGGCTCCCCGGCCTTGCTGGTTGCCCATCCCCTCCTCGTAGCTGTGGACCCAGATGCACTGGATGAAGTACAGATCCTGGCCCTCCACACGAGCGTATTCGATGGGCACGTATTGGATCATCCCGATGGCTCGCCCATCATCGTCCACTGCCAGCTTTACGCGCAGGCCCTTACACTTCATCATGTCGCACCAGCGTGCCTTGTGACACTCCCTCTCTGCATCCCTGTCCCAATCCTTGAGACAGGCCAGGAACGCCGGTTCGTGCTCTGCGGTGAGATCAACGACCCTCATTTCACTCCTTGATCAACCCGCCGTGATAGACCAGATCGTACACGATGATGCCCTCACGCGTGATCCACTCCTTGCCGGTGAACGCGGTCACATCTCCCTCGCTGGTATCGGTATAGACGCCGTCGCCTGTGTCGTACTCGAAGCCGCCAAGAAAGCGGCCCTCCTGGTACATCGCGCTCAGGCTCTGCTGGATGATCCCCCCGGTCTCTGCGGCCTCGATCATGTCGGGCTTGAGGATGCGGCCATAGTAGTTCATCGCCCACACCGGCTCGCCCTTGAAGTAGACGACCTCCTCGCCGATGAAATCGGCGCTACCAAAGTAGCTATCCAGGTAGGCGAAATCGCCGTCGCGAAATTGCAGGTCAAGGGAACCCGGCCGGCACGACGGGCTCTTTTCTTCGCCGCCGACATAGGTCGCCGCTTTGGCTTTGACGATAAACGCCTCCAACTGCTCTAACGATAAATCCTGCATACTGCATCCTATCCTCTATTGCCCCATCTGTCGATATAGAGGCGCTCGTTGACGTCGATGACGTGCTGCCGGATCTGCTTCACCCCAGGCTTGGGATACCCCAGGACCAGGTAGCAGGGCACGCAGTAATCATCGGGGATGCCGAGCACCTCCCTCAGCGTCTTGCTCTCCTTATCGAAGGGGATGCGCGTCACGCCAAACACCCCCTCGGCGGCGGCCGCGAGCAGGATGTTCTCGATGCAGCACCAGATCGACGCGAACCCGTTCAGGCTCGAAAGGCTCTCCGGCTGGAGAAGCGGCCAGGGTTGGTGGTAACAAGGAATGACGAGCGCCCCGGCGGTCAAGAGCATCCTGATCTGCTTGGGGATTCCGTCCAGGTACATCTCACGCTGCACGGTGTCGACAAGACCCCATTCGTCGATGATCTTTTCGGCATCGGCAACTGAGGTGGGATTGATAGCGTGAACCAGCGCCTGCCTCGTCTCCGCGTCGTCGACGACGATAAAATGCCACTTGCGCATATGGTCGTTCGACGGTGCCTTCAGCCCTGCGTCCAGGATCCTGCGCAAGGTCTCGAACGGCACAGGACCATCCTCAAAGTCGCGGACCGTGCGCCGCGTTGCGATCGCCTCATAGATATCCATAATCACCTCGTACGCTGGGCCCATCAGTAGCAGGCCCACTGCTCGGCGTATGCCGCTTCATTCTCTAGATCGAGATACTCCAGACATGGAGGGTCAGTACTCGCACCGACAACGACAAGCGTGGGTCTCACTCGGATGATTACCATCCCTGGCCGATGCTCCCATTGTTTGATTGCATCTGGGAACCTGTCCCTCAAGATGTCTGTGTGTTCCCTGGTCTCCTCGGCGAGGAGATCTCCGAGTATCTCTGCCACGCCCTCAATCTGCACGTTGTCTTTGCACAGTGCCACGTTGGGGTTCGCCTGGATTTGCGCGCACTTGCGAGAATGCCTCCAAGTGAACAGGTATAGGTCAAGTCCATCACTGGCGATCAGTACGTTTCGTGCGAGGACCCGATCTTTGAAAGATGTCGCCAATACCATCACAGCGTTATCTTTCGCTGCCAAAAACTTGGTCAACTCCTTCTTCTTCTCCGCAAAGTCCAGTTCCGTTCTCAGTTTTTCTGCGCCCATGTCCTTCTCCATCCGGCACTACGGGTTATCGCGCCACTCTCAGGCTGTTGCCGCTCTGACCTCATCCAGTACCGTTCGCGCCGCTGGCACGAAGCCGAAGAAACGTTCCAACTTCTCGCAGGAGGCATATTCAGCGCAGTGTCCACAGTTGGCTACCGCGCGCTCGATGCCACAGGCGCGGATGTCGCACTCGGCGCAGTGGCTGCACTTGCGCTCACCCGTCAAGCATCCGTCGCAAAGCACCGATTCGACGGTGATGCCCGGCGCGCTATACTCCTCGCGCCACTTGGCCGCCACCCGCTCCAGCGCCGCCCGGTCGTTTGCCTGAGTGGCGATGTAGGCGTCGCAATTTGAACACACTAACCCACAGTAAGCAATGATTTTTTCCATCAGATTTCCTCCAAACGTATCACATTATGCTCTGTCCAAGAGATCGAGAAATGCCTCGCTAAAACGGGTAGCCCTTGACGCCCAGGCAGCCCTTCAAGGCCGAAATCTCGCCGCAGTGGGCGTTGATGTGCCAGATCACGAACGTCTCCAACATCTGACCGACGCTGAGTTTGCCGATGGGCGTCTCAAGGTCGCGTTCCAGGTCCTGCGGCGTGAGCGAAGCCAGCCAAACCTGAATGGCTTCGGTGACAGCTTTGGTGTAAGTGTGAAGCACTGCAATGTCGACGCGGATGGCCTGCATGTAGGCCAGATAGTCACCGCCATGTCCCGGTTCGGGCGCCGAGACGGTCAGCACCTTCTCTTGCCAGCCACCCTCCTGGCGCAGGGGGTCCTCTCCCCTGATCCATTTGCACACGATCTCATCCACGCTGGAAACGGTGTGCCAGTAGGTCGCGCCTATGGGGTTGGCGATGCCGGGCGGCGCCCAATCGGCTTGCTCTTGCGTCAAGTCGGTCACGACCTGGCTCAGGATGTCGAAGGCATTGCCTAGCGAGTATTGGATCAATTCAACTGTGTTCATTCTTCCTCCATAAATATCATATCATCACCTGCCGCTTTCAATGTGACAAACCATCCACCCAGTGTGGCATTGTGGTGGGCGATAACCTGCGGTGCGGTCAGATGCTCGGTATTCCAGGTGCTGTGCGCGTCCTCGACCAACACCACGTCATATCCCAGGCTGTACGCCCGGCGACAGGTCGTATCGACACAGTACTCGGTCTGCATTCCGGCGACGACGAGACGTTTGATGTTCCTGGATTCCAACTCTTGCAGCAGCGTCGTCTCCTGGAACGCATCGGGGTGGCGCTTTTGCACCACCGGTTCGCCTTCGGCGGGCGCAATCGCGGGATGGATTTCCCAGGCAGGCGCACCCGGCTCATCGATCTCGCCCTCCGCGCCGCAGTGTTGCACGTAGACCACGGGAACATCCGCCGCCCGCGCACGGGCGACCAGGTCACAGATGTTGGCGAGAAGGGACTCGCCGGCATAGACCGGCGAGTCCTCCCCAAAGCCGAACATCTGCACGTCGATCACGAGTAATGCTGTGTTTCGATCCACGCCTACCCCCTTGACTATATCGATCGCCGGATTTCATCCAGGGCATCCCGCAAGTGCGGGGCATTGCCAAAGAACCCCTCCAGCACCTCACAAGCATAGTCAGCACAGTGAGCACAGTTGGCCACGTTTCGCGCGGCAGCACAGGCACGCACTGGGCACTCACCGCAGTACCCACCTAGTCGCCTGGCCCCAAGACAACCATCACACATAACGGACTCGACGGGAGATTGGGGTCGTACTGCTCACGCCACTCGGCCGCCACCTTTTCAAGCGCCTCCCGATCATCTGTCTGTGTAGCGACATAGGCCGGGCAATCAGTGCACACACCTCCACAATATGCGATGATTTTCTCTCCCATTTCTCTGCATTCCCTACAGCGCAGCCCGCAGCCCGTCTAGCGTCGCCTTTGCCTCCGGCGCGTGCTCGTGGAACGCCGCCAGCTTCCCGCAGCCATCGTACTCGGCGCAGGGCGCGCAGGTCGCCAGGCTTCGCCCTAAGGCACAGGCGCGGATTTCGCAGATCGAGCAGTAGCCACTGAGCCGACCGTCCATCATGCAGCCGTCGCAGACGATCGAATCGGCGGTGATTTCGGGCGCGCTAAACTGCTCCCGCCACATCGCCGCCGTGCGCTCCAGCGCCTCCCGGTCGCCCGCCTGCGTGGCGACGTAAGCCGGGCACTTGGCACAGTCCAATCCACAATAAGCAATCATCTGTTCCATTAGATTTCCTCCTGGTGTCGTATTGTTGACTTTGCGTGGGAACCCCTCCCGGTTTGTCAACGCCCACAGTGTACCACAGTTACCTGCCAATCTGCGGCATATTATTGCGGAATACTGGCAGGAATTTAGAAAATCCGTTCGCAATAAGCGGCCACCCCTTCAGGTCTGTCTTTACACACCTCATCCCCTCCAATCAACCTGGCTTTCGAGGATATTCACCGAGATCTTACAGACCTATAGCAATTGTATCGATAGTCCTCGTTAGTAGATGTCACCCCCTCCAGTAGCCAATCCACTACCTGGGGGGCGATTTCCAGCATCGCGCCTTCTCTAGTCGCCGCCAATACCTGCGGCAATCTGCTGCACCACCTCCAGCGGCACCGACGTGCGCTCGGCCGCCTGTTCCACCGACATGCCTTGGTTGAGGAATCGCGCCATAAATACCGGCATCGGCTCGCCCACCTCGACGATGTGCCTATCGGGATCGTAGAAACGGACCACCCGCTGCCCCCACGGCTGCTCGCGCACCGGGTGCACAAACTCGACCTCTGCATCGGTGAGCCGCTGCATCACCCCGTCCAAGTCGTCGGCCTCGAAGTAGACCTCCATCTCCCCCTGCCCCACGTCACCTGCGGGGTCACCGAACATGATCTCGTGAGCGTGATCCACCTGCCAGATCGAAAACAGACCGCCCGCGAAGGACACGTTCGGTCCGAAATCGAACATCACTTCTTGCTCCAATACGTCCTCGTAGAACCGGCGGGATGTCGCAACGTCCTTGACCATGATAGCGGCTGATTCGAATTTGATATTCATCTCTTACTCCCCCCAATCGACCTGGCTCTCAGGGACACCCACCGAGAGCGCGTACGCCTGCGCCTTGGCCCGCGCCGCCCCGTCCCCCTTTACGTACTTGAAAAATCTGTCTTCGAACACCACATACACGTGGGTCCCCGTGGAGAAATTGGCGTACCACGCCGGCTTCATCGCCCGGCTCATCGCCTCGGCGACCTCGTCGGCTCGGTCGTCGTCTCCCTCGAACGAAATCGCCGTCCATCGCTTGGGCTGCCAATCCACGGCGTTCTCCACGTCCCACACCTCGGTCTTGGTCACGCGCACCAATCCAAGAACACTCTCCTCTTTCAAGCTCTCCAGAAGCAGCAAACCCCTGAACATCTGCATCACGATCCTGCCTCCCCCCTGTTCTTAATCTGTGCATGGTATCAAATCAAGGACCGGGCGATCCTGAACCCCACCTCGTTGATCGACAAATCAGGCGTTGAGCTCCACCTCTTGGCCACACGAGAGTAGGCGTGGTTGCCTGCCCACCCACATCCTCGCCACACCTTCGTCGGTTCATCCACGTGGTACGGCGGCCTATCGTCCCCCATCTCTGGCCCCCTAGGATCCGCCGAAGGAGATTGGCCATAATAGTCGCGGCCATACCAATCCCAGCACCACTCCCAGAGATTACCGGTCATGTCATATAGACCGAGGGGAGAGACGTTATTCTCGGTATGGAGTCCCTCTTTCTCCGTCCCATCGTAAAACCCGACGGGCATCGTTATGGTACCAAAAGGCCTCTGACTCCGCCCATAGTTCAAATAGCTTGGGCTGATCTCATCTCCCCAGGCATACGTGTATCGCTCGTTACCCCGCGCGGCGTACTCCCACTCGGCCTCGGTCGGCAGTCGATAGCCGTTTTTGGCCCAGTCGCACGCCCATGTGGGGAGATCGTAGACCGGCTCCAATCCCTCTTTTTCGCTTAGGAAATTGCAGAAAGCAACCGCACCGTACCACGTTACAGCATGGACGGGATGGTCTGCAAACAAGGGTTCGATATACTCCCCCGCCAGGGCTATGCCGTGTTGTGTGCACAGCTTCGCGCTATCGTCACACAGGTGCGTTATCCCCAGATACACGATCCCAGATCCATTCGCCAGGTTCCCATCCAAGATCACGGCATCGCCTCTGTCGATGGCCCAATTCATCACCTCGCAGAACAGGTGATTCGTCACCTCGTATTTGCTCATCTCGTAGGGGACGGTGAGCGTCACCTCGTGAGCAGGCTGCTCGTCGTCAGTAATATAGTCAGAGTCGTATGCTTTGGGCTGCCCCGTGAGCTCTTCGTCCGTCGATCCCATGAGGAATGTGGCCGTCTCCCCCTCGCCAATGACAGTCACAAACAACGTCGGACGCTCCGGTCGCGGCTCTGGCGAGGCCACGGATCCAGCGGGCGTGGCGGTTGTCGACAACCGTTGTACAGGGCAACAGCCAGCCAGCAACCCAGTCAGAACCAGTCCTTTCAAGAATGTCCGCCGGGGAATTACTATTGAACGTCTCGCTCCCATTTTTGTTAACCTCCCTCAGAAGCCAGCCACTCCAACCCCGCCCGCTCCACGAGCCCATCAGCGACTTGAATACCGTCGGCGTCGAGATAACCGAGGAAGCGCTTGAAGCAACGAGACAGCGCAGACTGCATCCGCTTTGACGGATTCACTCCAGGCTCCCACCACCAGTCTTTGACGATCACAGTTCCGTTCTTCTTATCTCGCCCAGGCTCAAATCGGGCCACGAACCGATCGCCATACAGCACGGGCAGCACGTAGTAGCCATATTGCCGTTCGGCGACCGGCTTGTAGACCTCCCAGACGTAGGAAAAACCAAACAGATCATCGTACTTGTTTAGCGTCAAGTGGGAGCGGGCTGCGGTGGACCTAGGGACGGCGGGTTTCCCACAGCACGCTGCAACTCGACCAAGAAGTCCAGGATAGGGATCGCTCTCTGATGACAGGTTGCCA
>Ga0315545_1002384_pt1 | contig 16939 bp, 12 predicted proteins | sample SalMarSW160210MG_FD_203096 | JGI IMG/M metagenome (GOLD analysis project Ga0315545, IMG submission 203096) | Salt marsh sediment microbial communities from the Plum Island Ecosystem LTER, Massachusetts, United States - Salt Marsh Sediment SW1602-10 ...
TTAGGGGTGGTATTGAAGACTCTGGCAGCAGGCTTGACGCCGTGATCTCGAGCATAATTTTAGCGAAGCAGTTTCGGGTCTTTACTTAGTCGCATATTTGTGTAATATTTGATCGGACACATCTCTCTATCCTTGGTGATTTGGTTTCTTACGCCATCCAAAAAACCATCATATGGAGAATATGTCCATACATTTTTTCAGTCTAGACTTGGCAAGCCCCCTTTCCTCCTACTCTCCACCTCACGAACCATTCTTCAATCCACATCTTGCCATTCTTCCCCCACACCAGCAAGGGGGAACCTTTTAACTTCCGTTTCCCAAAAAAAACAAAAAAAATTGTTGACAAACCAAGTGGTTTATCTTATACTTTTGCAAAATTTCGATGGAAAGGAAAAATATGTCAAAACGGACACCTGCATATGAAAAGTTTAACAAGATGAAGAAAGGGGGTGAGAAAACATAGGCGCTTTTTGAAAAAGGGGGAGGTGCACTTTTCTGTCTAACCTTTTAATCAAGTAAGAGGAGGGATAATAGATGAAAAAGGTATTTGTTATTCTGGTCGTCTCAATCTTCGTCTCAAGTGCCGCTTCTTATGGGATGGATATGTCCAAGCACATTGGCTTTAGCGGTTGGGCAGGCGGGATCATGTCCATGAACGGAAGCGTCAGCGAGGAAGATAATCTATCGGATGTGGTAGGCTTCTACGGATTCCCTGCATTGGAGATAAAATACGTGATTATCGACAAAGTGGCCGTGGGAGTCAACGGAGGTTATGCCTACTTGCCCATAAAGGATGAAAAAAAGCCTTCAGAGTTGGAAGATGCAACTCCTGCCCTGAACATGCCCTATGTGGCGGTGAACGGCACCTTCAACTTCGGACCTTTGATGAAAGCTGAGGACAACAAACTCAATCCTTTCGCCACCGCCGGAGTAGGAATGTATATGTGGTATTTCTCCAGAAATGAGAGAACAGATAAACTGACCATAGGTGATGAAGAGTGGAAAGCTTCAAGTCTCGGCATCAACATTGGTGGAGGAGTGGAGTATTTCGCCACCGAGAAGCTTGCCGTCTTTGGGAGGCTGAACTATCACTTTGTGATGATGAAGGACGAGGATAAGTTTGGTGCGGATTTTGGCAATCAGGGATTTTTGACCTTCGGCGCGGGAGTCACCTACTATCTGTTCACCAGTAGCGAGTAATCCAAAACTTCTGTGTGTCATCATCAACCCATCTGGGGGGGGGGGATACCGTCCCCCGGATGGGTTTAATTTACAAGAAGGCTTAGGTTGGTCTTTATCTGGTTCGGGCGGGGGTTAACCCCCCCACCTGAACCAGAGATTTCAATTGTGAACTTTAAGAAATGAGGGAACAAAAATGAAAAAATATGTCATACTTTTTTTGGTCGGTTTGCTTTTTGCTTCATTTTCAACGGCTTCTGCGCTGGACCTGAAGGGCAAGTTTGCGATCAGCGGAAACGGAGGTTTGATGGTTCCAGTAGGAGATCTCGCTGACAAGGGAAAAGGGGCGGCCAAGACCGGATTTGGGTTCTTTGGGACAGCGGAGTACTTTGTCACCGACAATATAGCATTTGGCGGATTCTTCGGCTACTATTCTCTTGGAACGGATAATGAGGCCATGAAGGAGATTATGCTGAAGCAAAACAAAATACCAGCGGATGAACTGGATATAACCCAGAAGGGCATCGGCTTCGGGGCCTTTGGGAAATATCTGTTTGACGTGCACGAGAAGGTCGCTCCCTATGTGAAACTCGGAGTCGGCATGGCCAAACCGAAATTCTCGGGAACAGCAACGATCTCTGCCATGGGTCTGGAGGGAGACATCGAAGGTGATTATGACAGCAAATTCACGATCTTTGGCGGCGGCGGTGTTCTGTATCAGCTTTCACCAAACGTGGGCTTGAATTTCGAAGCTCTCTTCTTGCATGGTACCACCAAGGATGGCGAGGGGGAGATATCAATGGGGGATGCGACTATAGACGACAAAATCACCTTTGACATGCAGATCTTTGAACTCGCCGCCGCGGTGTTCATTTTCTTTGGCCCTAAGTAAGAGGTGAAGATTGATTTTTGGGAGAAAAAGGTAAACTCACATTTTTTAAGCAAGGTGAAAAAATGAAAAAGCTTTGTGCTTTGTTTGCAGTGGTGATGATTTTGGCCATGGTCAGTCCCGTATCTGCAATCGATCAGACCGGGAAATTTGCCATTGGTGGTTATGCCGGTTATGCTTTCGGTTTCGGAGACGCTTTCAAGGACTACGATTTTGGATACTACAGTTTTAAAAACAAGTTAACCTACTGCTTGGGAGCGAAGGTAAAATACGGACTTAACCCTAATTTGTCTCTGGTAGGTGCTTTGGATCATCAGGCAGGAGATGTGGATGTGGAGTCAAAAGTGCCTGGGTTCGCATATGATGTTAGCGAAGGCTACGATTGGACCGCCATCTTGGGTAATCTCCTTTATACCTTTTCCCCGGAGAAGAAGACCACTCCCAATCTTACCGCTGGGCTTGGACTTTATATGGACGGGGATACCAATCTGGGAATGAATCTGGGTGGGGGGATCGAGCACTTCTTTCAGGACAATCTATCTCTGGATGCGGGAGCGCGTTTTCATATGGTCTTCACGTCAGGTGAAAGCACCACCTATCTCCAGATCCTTGTGGGGGTGATTTACTATTTAGGGGTCAAATAATAAATCATAGCTCTTCTTCAGAAAGCCCCGGGGAGGAAATCCTCGGGGCTTTTTTTGTGTCATCGTCTTATACCAGGCATCCTTGAAGTGCAAAGAAAAGTAGCGGCGTCTTTTTTTGAGGCGACGCTTTTGTTTATGTTCTCTCTTTAAGAATGCGGTAAAAATTTCTACCGCGCATTGATCGGGCGCAGGGGTTTAACCCCCGCCCGATCCAGTAACGGGAAAACAGCACCAGTCTCCACAAGGATATTTGAAGCGTCTGGTTTCTCACAGATAAAGCTAACTGAGAAAGGCTTATCTACCGCGCTGACTTTTTCAAGGCCTCCTCCGCCTTATCTCTTTATAGTTGCGTCAGGAGTTCTACTCCTGACGCTCTAAAAGGTGTCAGGACTGAGGTCCTGACACAACATAAATCTATTTTCCCTTTAAGAGTGCGGTAAAAAAATTTCTACCGCGCGGACTTTTTTAAAGCCTCCTCCGCCTTATCCCTTTTGCCCAATCTGGCATAAGCAATGGCAAGATAGCTCCAGGCTTCCCTGTCGGTGGGATCTGCTTCTACCAACCTCTCCAGATAAAGGCTTGCTTCCTCCCATTTCTTTTGACTTAAAAGAGAGAAGCCCAGATACTTCATGCTCTCCATATCCTGCGGATCAAGCTCCAAACTCTTCTTGAAGTAACCCTCAGCCTGGTTGAAATTCTCATTCTGTTTTTCACCAGCAATATGAATCTGGGCTCTGCTCACATACAGAAGCCCCAGATGGAAGAATGCATCCCTATCATCTAAGTCTATCTCTACAGTTTTCCGAAAGTCGCCTTCAGCTTTAGCGAATGTTTGATCGTAATCTGCTTGTGCAAACTGATACCGGGAATAAAGCTCTTTGTCCTTTGGTTTCTCTTCCACAGAGTCCTGGTAAGCTTTGAGAACTGTGGTTTTTTCCTGGACTTTTGACAAAAACAGAAGCCCTCTATTGAAGTAAGCATCTTTGTATTCTGGATCTAAGGAGACGACTGTGGAATAGGGTTCCAAAGACTTTTCGATCTCTCCTTGTCGAACGTAAATCATTGCCAAATTCACTAAAGCGTTGACGTTTGTGGGATCTTTTTCCAGAATTCGCTCATACAGGCTCAAGGCCTCCTCGAATTTCTTAGCATTCAGCAAGGTTACAGCATAATCATTCATCACGTTGGAATCGTCCGGCTTAAGTTGATAAGCCTTCTGGTAATATCCCAACGCCTGATCTAGTTCATCTTTGCGCACGTGTTCTGCAGCAAGGTTAAGAAAGGGTTCGTACCGAATGGAATCCATCCGGATGGCCAGTTGGTAACGCTGGACGGCTTCCATCTCCAGCATAGACTCCAGTTCCTCCAGGGCCGGTTTTGCCTCGCTGAATTTCTGATAGCTATCCCAGGTAAATCTGCTACCATTTTCTAAATCAGCGGAGATGACTTTGAGGCTGTCCTTGTAGCCGGCGAAATTGGAAAAATCGGTGAGAAGCTCCAGTTTGTATTGGTCAACCTGCTTTCGCCTTTTCCCCAGACGTATTCCCGAGTTTAACACTTCAGTCCATTTGCGTTTTTTGATCTGCTGTAGCTCTTCTAACTGTTTTGGCTTAAGCTTGCCCACCTCTACTCTTTGAAACTCCTCCAGCATCTCCGCGTACATCTTCTTTTGAGCATAGATCTTCCCCAAAAGAAAATGCGCCTCTGCATTTTTAGGCTCCTTTTGCACGGCAATCTGAAGCTGTTGGATGGCTTTTTCGTAATCCGGTGGGGTAAGATCCAGATAGATTTTAGCTGAGGTCAGTCCCGGATTTTTGGTTCCACAGTTTAACAGAAAAACAACCATCGAGAAAAAGACGGTGAGAGAAAACCATATACCGAAGTGCTTTATTAACGTCGAGAATTTCATCTTATCTCCAAAAGAAAGTAAAAGTTATTTTTCTAAGCCGTGTTTGTTTCCATCGTCTATGTGGAGTCACACCTTTGCAATTACATGGTGTTTGGTAGTCTGCGTGTCTTTTATCTAAATTTTTGTTTACGGCTTACCTGTAATATCTTACCGTGTAGTTCAGCACCACCTCTTGGTCTTGATCTAAGTGAATTTTAAACTCGATGGTGTTGGCATCCTTTTTCTCATAAACCAGGGTGGACTCTCTTATCTCCCACTCGGTGTAGGGGTAAAGATGTTCCACCACCACCACTTCAACTGCTTCCTCCTTATGATTTCGCAGTTTGATCTGATATGATTCTTCGGTGATATCATCCCGGATCTTTTTGAAATCGATCTTCTGTCTTTCGCCCACGATATCAAATGCGTTGCCCAAGAAGACCCTTACCTTCTCGTCTTTAGGGGTATGGTCGATTTTATCCTCTCCCACGAATTCCAAGGCTTTATCCACATCTTCCTTGTAAACTCGGATCTTGCCCTGGGGTAAGGGCATCCCCAGACCCTCACTTTTTGAATTCTTAAATTCCAGTTCCACCCTGACCTTATCTCCGTATTTTGCTCCGTCATAGGTAAATATCTTTTGTACCTTTACACCGGTAGAAGGGAAAAGTGAGACCTGCTTTATCTCGTTGTCCTTGATGGTGGCAGGACGCAAAAGGGTATAGAGATGGTATTCGAAAAATGCCTTCTCCTCGAACTGGGGTGCAGCCGCAGCCTCTACCATGTATCCTTTTGCCAATCGGGGCGGTATTCTTTCTTCTCTCACCCGATGCACTTCCCCTGCAATCAATTTTACCTTGGCTTCCTCATAAGTAGCGCCGGAACGATTATCAATAGATACCCAGCCAGCCAATTCCAAGTTTTGATCTCGCTGGTCCACCACCGCCACGTATTCTGTATGCCAGTTTATCCCAGAAGTGAGATAGCTCACCTCCGCCTTTCTTTTACCGCTCACCTGGCTATCCAGAAGCCACACTAAAGTGGGCTTGGTGATCAAACCCTCCGGCAGGGTGGGAAAATAAAGATCCCTCACCTCATCCAACCTTACTATCCGGATAGCCCCATCCGGCTCCTGTAAGGTCACATTTTCGTTGGAATAAGATAGAAGCCGACCCTTATATGATTTACCCTCTTCCCTGGGACCTGCAGACTTGGTGAAAAGCTCAATCTCTTTGTCCACATATTTCTGCAATATCTTGGTGGAGCTGACCAGATCATACTGGTAGTTCTGTTCCAGGATGCTTACCCGATCAGAGGGATTAACCGGCTTGAAATGGACGGACGTCGGATCTATCTGTGCCGCCACATCGGTAAATTTGATTAAGCTTTTTCCCCTTTGAAATTCCAGCTCCCGCACATCTTTGATAAGCCCTAAATCCTGGTTGTAAACGGTAACCGAAACCTCCGCATAAACCGGTGAAAACTTTCCTAAAAACCAACTGCCAAGAACAAAAATAAAACTCAAAAACGCCCATTTGAACATCATAGTGTTTTTCATTTCACTCACCACCTTAGAAAATTAGAAGTTTTTTTGTGCCTCTGAAATCTTATACAATCCGGATACGATTTTATTCCTATAATGTAGTTGCCCGATTTATCGGGTGTATTTAACAAACTTGGACAATTAAATTGATGTTCTCCAAAATAGCTGTTTTTACTTCACCCTCTATCCCCCTCTCCATTTCATGGAGAGGGGGAACAAAGAGGGGAGGGTTTTTAACTATCCAAAAGAATTTTTGAGGTTTGGAGGTCCGACTCGGCTTTTTTGAGCCATTGTTGCACAAAATCCCAGACTACCTGCTCACGACTTCTCATAAAGCTTCTCTCCATATTTGGAAGCGGGATATGTTATGCCGCCAATTATGTCTTTGGTCTCTGCAAACTCCTCATCGCTTACGCAAATGAATTGGACAGGGATAGAGAAATCTCTTAAGAATTTGCCTCGCATCTTATAGGCTTCCTCAGGATTTAAGCGCCTTTCAGTCACAATCAGAATATCAAGATCGCTATCCTCCGTTGGCTCACCATAGGCATAAGAGCCAAAGAGGATAACCTTCTTAGGTTGATATTCCCTTATTATCTTCTCCACTATTTTAAGGATGATTTCTCTGATCTTCCTGTCATCCTTCATGTTTTTACCTCTATTGTTAACCTATGGATCGTCATAGTTGCTTTCGCTAAAGCGTCTTATCGGCAGGATTTGTACCCAAAAAGCAAAACCTTTGCTTTTACCTTTCCCCCTTTCCCTGACGGGTCTCCGTGTTCCCCCTCTCCATTTTATGGAGAGGGGGATAGGGGGTGAGGTTTATAAGCTATCAATTTACTGTATCCTAAGGAATCTTTTTTCTATGGATCCTGTGGGGTTATCAAAAATTTCTGCGGGATCCAACTTGGGACCAGTCGCTAAAAAACATCCCTGTATCATAGCTACTATTTGATCTTCTACCATTTTCGATGGTTCGACATGCTCACCATCCCGCCAAAGGCGGGAGGGAAATGATCGGAATTTTCTTAGAATGAAAGGCAAAGCAGTTAGATTGTTACCATCCCACGATTCCCTCTAAGTTTTTATTTAGCTTCTCCACCATCTTGGTATATTCTTCTCTTTTGGCTTTCTCCTTTTCAATTATCTCCCCGGGTGCTCTCTTAAGGAAATCCTCATTGGAGAGTTTTTTGCTGGTTTTCTCCAAAAGCTTTGTGACTCTGGCGACCTCTTTTTCTAACCTCATCCGTTCCTGTTCCAAATCGATCAAACCTTCTAAGGGGACGAATATCTCAGCATCCTTTATCACTGCGCTGGCGGCATGATCGGGCTTGGCCATTCTGATTCCGATCTTGAGATTTCCTACCTTGCCCAAATTTTTAATATGATCCTGGTTATCTTCCAGCATCTTCTGTAAGTTTTTGTTGTCTGCTTTGATTAAAACATCCGCCTTTTTAGCCGGGGGCACGTTCATTTCCGATCTGATATTTCGGATGGAGGTAACCACATCCTGCACCCTCTTTTGTGTCTTCTCCAGATTCTCATCGATCAACTCCTTGCGGGGGGCAGGCCACTGAGCCATCAAAAGCAAAGGATGATTACCATCGTCTCTCCCCTTATATAGATGATGCCAGATCTCCTCAGTTATAAATGGGGCAAAGGGATGAAGCAGTCGGAGTATATGATTAAGCACCAGATGTGCCACCTTCTGAGCGGTCACCTTATCTTTTTCGCCCTCTGGCATGTTAAGTCTCTGCTTTATCATCTCCACATACCAGTCACAGAAATCGTGCCAGATAAACTCATACAATGATTTCACTGCGCTGTTGAATCTATACTTCTCCATCAGGTCGGTCACCTCGCAAACGGTGCGATTCAGTCGGCTTAAAATCCATTGATCTTCAAGTTTGAACTCACCGGGTAGGGGCAATTCATGAATTGCCCCTACAGACTTTTTGGGCGTAATCTCGTCTGAAAGGTTTGCCATCACAAATTTGGACACGTTCCACAGCTTGTTGGCGAAGTGCTGGCCCACCTGGAAAGTCCGCTTTGCTATAAGGGTGTCCTGTCCTTCTGGAGTTACCAGCATCATGGTGGTTCTTAAAGCGTCCGCCCCGTATTCGTCAATTATCTCCAGAGGATCGATTCCATTGCCCAGAGATTTGCTCATCTTCACCCCGTGCTCATCCCGCACTGTCCCGTGAATATATACATCCGAGAAGGGCTCTTTTCCCATAAACTCATATCCGGCCATCACCATGCGTGCCACCCACAAGAAAATGATCTCCGAGGCGGTGAAAAGCGCCTTGGTGGGATAAAATTTCTCAAGCTCAGGAGTTCTCTTGGGCCAACCAAAGGTAGAGAAGGGCCAGAGCCAGGAGGAAAACCAGGTATCCAACACATCCTCATCCTGCTTTAGATTTTTGCTTTTGCATTTGGTACATTCAGATGGAGTGGTTTTCGAAACCAAAACCTCGTTACAATTCTGACAATACCACACCGGAATGCGATGTCCCCACCACAGTTGGCGGGAAATACACCAGTCTCTGATGTTCTCCATCCAGTGCATATAAGTCTTGGTCCAGTGTTCCGGATAGAATCTCACCTTGCCTGTCTTCACTGCCTCAATGGCTGGCTCCGCTAAGGGTTTCATCTTCACAAACCACTGCTCGGAAAGATATGGCTCGATCTCAGTCCGGCAACGGTAGCACAAAGCCACCGGCACCCGGTAAGGTTCAGTCTTTTCCAAAAACTTTTTCTTCTTAAGCTCAGCTACTAAAGCCTCCCTGCAAACATACCTGTCCATGCCAGCAAACTTTCCTGCATTTTCGTTCATGCTCCCATTGGGATTCATTACATTGATCTGTTCTAAGTTATGCCTCCGTCCTATCTCGAAATCATTAAGATCATGAGCCGGAGTGACCTTCACCATCCCTGTGCCAAATTCCGGATCCACAAAATCATCTGCCACGATCTTAAGCTCCCGATCCAGGATGGGTAAAATAGCGGACTTGCCTAAAAGTTTTTTAAATCTTTTATCCTTGGGATTGACCGCCACCGCGGTATCACCCAGCATGGTCTCCGGTCGGGTGGTGGCTACGGTGATGTATTCATCTGATCCCTTCAGCTTGTATTTTATATACCATAAAGATCCTTCTTTTTCCTCTCTTTCTGACTCATCATCCGAAAGGGAGGTCTGGCAACGGGGACACCAGTTAATGATTCGCTTTCCACGATAAATCAGCCCCTTGTTATAAAGATGAACGAAGACCTCCAGCACCGCCTCGGAGAGCCCCTCATCTAAGGTAAATCTGGTTCTGTCCCAGTCGCAGGAGCAACCGATTTTCTTGAGCTGATTAAGGATGGCATCTCCGTTTTTTCTCTTCCATTCCCAGGCGAGTTCAAAAAATTTCTTTCTTCCCAGTTTTTCCTTTGAGCTTCCCTCCTTTGCCAGCTTCTTTTCTAATATCACCTGGGTGGCGATTCCAGCGTGATCCGTGCCGGGGAGCCACTCCGCCTCATATCCCTGCATCCTCTTCCATCTTATCAGAATATCCTGCAGGGTGTTGTTGAGCGCATGGCCCAGGTGAAGCACATCAGTAACGTTAGGCGGTGGGATCACCACGCTGAAGGTTTCTTTCTTGCTGGTCGCATCTGCATGGAAAAATCCCTTCTTAAGCCAGAACTGATACCACTTATCCTCAGTTAGCTTGGGATTGTAATGCTTGGGTAAATCGTTCAAACGCATCAGCTTTTTCCTCCGGTATTGACCAGACGGTTTATACCTCCTCCAGCTTTCGATTTACGATAATAATCTGGTTCGGGCGAGGGTTAAACCCCGCCCGAACAAAATCGTTCAAACGCATCAGCTTTTTTCTCCGCTGTGAACCGTACGGTTCAGATCTCCGTCTGTCACAATTTAAGATAATAATAAAACCCTGCTTGTATGTCAAGTCAAATGGGAGAGGTCTCTGAAAACCGGAAGAGGAGTATATGGAGTGTTCACCTTTAGGTGAACCATATGAAAGCTCTTTGTATGGCAAGAAGTTTCAGGTCCCGCCAAAGGCGGGACACTCCAGCTAAATCTCTCCCCACCTAACTTTTTCAGAGGTCTCTGGGATGGCAAAAGCAACCATATGTTGCTCCACCACTATGTTTATATTATGGTTTGCTCTCTGGCGTTTGCTCTTATTTAAAAGTTATCGGCATCATTCTCAGAGAAGAAAGGGCACAATGAGGTTTAGATTGTGAAGAGTTTACTGGAAAGGCGTCCTTGTTGGGGTGGGGGTTGCAGGGATTGTTGAAAAAACCATTTTATGGAGAGGTTTTTATGTAGGGACAGGGCTTGTCCCTGTCCTAAGCCTAATACGGACAGCCACAAGGGCTGTCCCTACGACATTCTTCTCCCACTGGCTACAGCGTGCGGGATACCTTTTCAACAGTCCCTTGCACCTCCGACCCTCTTCTGGTTCGGGCGGGGGTTTAACCCCCGCCCGATCAACACATGCTTCTCCTACTGGCTACAGCGGGCGGCCATGAGATACCCGCCTGGGCTGGAAAATTCACTGGGAAAATCAAAAAAGTGCTTGACTTATAAAATGAAATTAGATATTATACAGATGGAAGAAGAGAAAGAGATAATCGGAGATCAACTGCTGTTTGACAAGTGCAAATGGGTAAAAAGGGTGAAGTAAGGGAGGCAGTAAAAAATGTCGGAATTCACCAATAGGTATCTGTCTATACCTTGCGGCACTGCTTTGCTACCCATCTTTTAAAATCTGATACGAACATAGGTTACATTCAGGAAACGCTAGGTCACAGAAGACCAAAGCCGACGCAGGTTTATACGCATTGACCCGCGAAGACTTAGCGCGGATATGAAGCCCGCTGGATAGATTGTCAGGAGCAAAATCATGAGTTTAGGGATAAACATAATCTTATTGCGTAAATACCCAGTTAGGCGATATTTTGCTTGACAGTTTTAAAGGAGGTGATGCAGATGAGATGATTCATGGATGTAGTAAAAAGGTAAGGTTTTTTATAGCTAATGGATGACCTTATCTTAAAAAAACTCCAGCTAAATCTTAAAAATAGAAGGAGGTAAGTATTATGAAAAGAGTTGGTACCTGGTGGATCAAAGACGGTTTGGATGCCAGAAGAGCTGAGGCACAGGGATTTGGCGAAGTTTTGGAACTCCTCTCTTCATTTGATTGGACGCAAGATCATGGTGATGCTAATGTGCTGAAAAAAGATTTTGTAGAGACCGCTGACTATTCTGAAAAGGTGGACCAGGTTGATCTCATGTTCATGTGCTCGCACGGAGTGTATGATCCTGACGATTCATCCACATGGGGGCATGCATTCGCCACCTCCAGTGGATCGGTCAGTTCAGGTGATACGATTAAATGGGGTAAGTGGGACCTGGAATACTTCTCATCACATGCCTGCAGGCTTCTGTATCATTCATCCGGCAACTCTGTGGGGCGTTGGATTTCAGCTTTTAAAAGGCTCCACTATATGTTTGGCTTTCATACCCCCTCTTATAGTGGAACCACTCAGAAAAAGCGAGGTAGCAAGTTCGCCGTTTATGCTGCTTTGCATTTGTTTTTCCCGTGGTTTTTCTCAGGGTACACCTTACGAGCCGCCTGGAAGAAAGCAAATGTCGAAGTCGAAGGATCTTCGGTAAAATGGGCCTATCTCCGGGCAAGTGGGAAAACGTCCTCGGGACAATGGGTAAGCACCTACAATGAAAAGTTGCAGACGGCTGAGCCGAAAGACCCGGTTAAGAACAGAACATTTTACACATCAAAAGGTTCCTGTTAGGTAAAGGAGGCGAATATGGCTTTAAGAGTTAGAGACATAAAAATCGCATCGAAACTTCCCGAAATTCCACGATCGATGCCGGTGTTCAAAGTGAAAACAGCATCCTTAGATGACCGAAAGAAAGTGATAAACATGTTTAGCAAACAGCTTAAGCTGGGTAAGCTAAATACCGTAACAATGGAGGATTCTCTCCATTTTATAAGTAAAATGGGCGAGGTGCAGTATTATCGGCCGTCGGGTGCTCTATGGGTGCGAAATGCCGTGGCTGATGAGAGGTTCAAAGATGAAAAACGCCCATGGAAAACGGTAAAGGTACCGGACGAGGAAGATAGGGAAAATTTCATACTTGCTTTGACAAAGAGTGAAACCAGTGAACTGGCTAAAAAGGCGCACTCACTATTCGCAGAAACGAAACTGCTTGGAAAAGGATCTTATTTTGCCGGCGTATCACTTGATCAAATAGCACAGCTTGATGAAAAAGGAAAAGAGATAGGTCGATTTGCCGGGGAAGCAACGGTAAGATTTCTTTACAAGCTTAAAGGGGTAGAAGTTGATGGTGCCGGCGCCAAAAGTTATGCCTATTTTAATCCGAGTCGAAACAAACATGAACTGGTGGGCATTTTTCATGCCTGGAGAGAAACCGTTAGTGCCCGAGCCGTTCAGACGGTCAAGATTGATGAGGTTATCGATGTGGCCATCACCAAGGATAGAGAATTGAGTTTATACCATGAACGGAAGCATAAGATTAGGTTAACCAAGGTGGATCTGGTTTATTATTCCTTGCCTCCTTTTATGTTTCAGGAGTATGTGTTTCCCGCTTTGCGGGTAATCGGGTCGGTATCTCTCGGCAGTGCTAAGAAGAGAAACCAGGGATTTGAATTTGCGCGTTATTTTCATGTGGCGCCGGCCAAGGCATACGCAAAGGCGAACCTGTATGCCGACTACCTGACCACACCATTGTAAGATTAAATACGGTTAACAGAATGGCGCAAAGGTCAGGTCTTGAGAGGTGGTGGTAATAAGATGATTTAAAATCAAAAGAAAAAGGTAAGGTCTTGTAAGGCTGGTGGTTGACTTTATCTTAAAAAGATGTCAGCTAAATTCAAGAACAGAAAGGAGCGTGATTTATGGCTATCACCATGCAAGGAAGCTGGACCGTCAAGGTTAAAAGCAAGAGTGCCGCCTTCAGCCAGCGATTCGTAATTAAGGGAAGCGATAATGCCGACGGGATTTACGAAGGGGTCCCGGAAACTGAACCAGTTTACGTGATTGGAGCGCAGTGGACCATTTCGGTGATACACCAACCTGGCAGAGGCGCAGAGTGGACACCGTCGGCCGAACATCTTACCACACCAGCCCGCTCGCAGGGGAAGATCGTTTTCGACATCCTGTCCAATGATACAGGTGACGATGAGGACTATAACGACCTGATTCTGACCTGCTCAATGCCTGAGACCGATTCAGACTTTGTCGTGTATGGGCGAGTGCGTACTTATTCAGGACTGTGCAAGGTCAATCCCTGTTTCCCTTACTATTTCGTAATAGACACCGTCTGGCAACTGAAGGAATTGCTCAAATACAAACAGGTACGGTCGCTACTCGAAGAACTGTACCCTGAGCGCATTCGGGAATACACCAAGCGCGAACCAATCATCAAAGAGCCTTTGCCGCAACCCGATCCGGTTCCCTTCCGCCCGATGATGATCCCGATGAGAGGCCTTCCCGATGAACTCCAAAGAGACATGGGACCGATCAGATATATGGAAGCCAAGGCATCGCTTACCTCATCCACATTACAAACCAAGAGTGCAAAGATGGACCCCGGGGGTTCCACTATTGCGAACGTATCCCACAGCATTCGCGATCTCGCGAAAATTAAGGACCGCATTAGAGCCTTCTGTGTGGTGAAAAATCAGCCAGGGTTGCTGTTGCGGTTTCTGGAATACGACCGGACTGCTGACGAACTGACAGGAGGTCCTTACTCGGGCGAAGGCGACCGGCAGGTGCTTGGGCTGACAGTGACCGATGAATTGGGTAACTACATCTTTCGTTTCACCCGCAGTCTGGGAGACATCGCTTCTGAATTCGGGGATGTGGCGGGAGAGGCGCCACCGCTGGCGACCCAGTTACGCCCCGACATCATCGTCCAAGTCGTAAGTGGCATGGGTGGAGCATCGGGCGTTCTGTTCGAGACGGCGCTTTTCTCAAATATTCCCAACCTCAAGCGGATCAACCTTTGTATACCGGAGAGCTCTCTCAACCCCGGGCCATCTGTTTGCCAGGGAGGGCGGGCCATTCAGGCAATCGGGAATATCTGGACCATACCAGGAGTGGGGAATACTTTAGACGCTGAGGGACGCATCACAGCCACCCATTCGACCGGACCCCAAATCACCCGCGGTGCCTGGGTGGGCACGCTCGACCTGTTCGCCTGCTTCATTGACCTACCCAATGTCAAGTACTATACCATCCGTTATAGGCACCCTGGTGGGGATTGGTTTTTTGTGGAACAACCATACCGCCACATATTCATCCCGAAGATCGGCGATCCTAATGATCCCGACCACCGAGTTGGACCCTTCAACCGTACCCTTACCGTCGATGGCACGTCGCAAACCGTCCCGGCTTACAACAATATCGAATCAGACCCGGCATGGATTGCTACCCATCGCCTCCGCAAAGTTCAGTTGACCAGTTCTCTCTACGAGAATCTGCTCTATCAGCCGGAGGAAAGTCCTCGGACCGTTGAGTTCAAGATCGAGGGTTACGATAACGCTGGCAACAAGTTATCTGGTGCGGAAGACGGAGTCAAACTCTATATCGATAATCGGTCCATCTCGGGCGATATCGACACCATTTCGATGGGGGGAGTTGCTCCAGGCGAGTGCGCGTTCTTCGAACTGCCTACAGCTAATGAACCGCTGACCGTACGATTCAAGGTCAAACATCCGGGCGGATTTCTACAGCAATACCAACTGAACGTAATCCGTGGTTCCAACACCGGGGTACCAGTGAGCGACACCACGGTACCTGAGCAACCTCTTAATCTGAGTTACGACGAAGCAACTCACGGAAACTTCTTCTTTGGCACCTTTAACGCCGTCAGCCCCGACAGCGAGGACTACGTTTTGGCGGTATTACAGCCGAATAGTGGTGCCTGGCTCTCTGGGCTTCCTCCGGATAAGACATTCTGTGCCTTCGCTTTCGAGATCCACGCCATCCCCAGGGTTACCAACGGCTATTGGAAAGGCGGCTGGCGTCGTCTGGATATAGAGTTGGTCGGCATTAGTTATAACCCACCGGCATAGTGAACCATAGTTTGTGGGCTATACGAAAGGAACTTTTGGGAGCAATCATCTTAAGGAGAGCATGGTGGTATAAGAGAACTTGTAGTCTTGTATCTCAGGTAACTGTTCAGGTGCTAAACCTGATGATAAAGACATCACCAAGAAAAAACGGTCACCTAACATGGGGTTGCCGACGTGGCTACGTTTTGTCTAAATCGCCTTCGGAGATTTTGGCAACCCCGATACCGTTATACTCTCAAATTCGCGCCCAAACACTATTTCCTTGTTTTCCACCGGTGTTCCATGGCTGGCAGGCTTCACCAATCTATGATATGCACTATACGTAGTGAACTGTATGGCTCACCTCTGCGGACAAGCCATAAAAGCTTGACGTTGCCGCTACTTTAAAGACAGGCGAAATGAAGTGAATAAACAACCTGATCTCCAAGATATTCGAGCAACTCATAGACGGATTGGTCCATACATATTTAAGGCCCCAGTTCTGATTTGCACTGCACTGGATCGGATGATTGGAGCGAAGCTCTTTTTTAAATGTGAGAATTTTCAAAAAACCGGTTCTTTCAAGTTTCGCGGTGCTTGTAATGCAGTATTCTCCTTATCTGATGAAGAGGCTTCGCCTGGAGTTGTGACCCACTCATCAGGTAATTTCGCGGCGGCGCTGGCATTGGCAGCCCGCAAACGGGGAATTATTGCAAGAATCGTGATGCCTTCCAACGCACCTACAGTAAAAGTTGATGCTGTGAAAAGCTACGGTGGCATTATCACTTTTTGTGATCCAACTCTCGCTTCGCGGGAAAGTACGGCGGCAGAAGCCATTAAAGAAACCGGTGCCACATTCATTCATCCTTACAACGATTATCGGATCATAGCGGGGCAGGCAACCGCCGCATTAGAACTGATGGAAGAGATCAAAGACCTTGATTTCCTCCTTGCCCCTGTGGGTGGGGGCGGCTTGCTGAGCGGAACTGCAATTGCGACTAAGGCACTAAATCCAAGAATAAAAGTAATCGGCTGTGAACCTAAAAATGCTGATGATGCTTTTCGTTCCATAAAAGCAGGACGTATTATTCCGTCTGAGAATCCAAACACCATTGCAGACGGGCTGAAAACCTCTCTTGGTGATAAAACATTCCCCATAATTCAGGATATGGTAGACGAAATCCTTTTAGTCACAGAAGAAGAAATCATAACTGCTATGCGACATATTTTCGAACGGATGAAAATTGTTGCGGAGCCTTCAGCGGCTGTGCCGCTGGCTGTGTTACTGTCCAACCAACTCGACGTAGCAGGCAAAGAGGTCGGAGTCATCCTATCTGGCGGAAACATGGATTTCAGTAGGTTCTTCGAGGGACTGCGCTGACAGGTTTTTTCCGCTCATCACCCGTTCGTAGAGGACACTTTGTCGGTCAAAGTGTGCGTCAGGGAGGGGGGCACCCAGGCGAAACTGGTATTTCTGACCTTTCTGGGCTTTCTGAAACTCGTTTTTCATTTTTCAGCCTTCCTGGTTGTTGAGATTATGACTTACTGCCAGGTCAGGGGATGCGTATGCACTCATACGAGTTGGTCAAAAACTGGATGATTTCATTTTGGGCATTGATGAGGGTGATCAATCTTAAATCCCCTTTTACCGTCTCTTCATTTTTGCCCAATGTTATCAGCTTATCG
>Ga0315545_1002385_pt1 | contig 16939 bp, 19 predicted proteins | sample SalMarSW160210MG_FD_203096 | JGI IMG/M metagenome (GOLD analysis project Ga0315545, IMG submission 203096) | Salt marsh sediment microbial communities from the Plum Island Ecosystem LTER, Massachusetts, United States - Salt Marsh Sediment SW1602-10 ...
CAGTTGATTACACTTCTTTTATTACTATTTAACGAAGAATTTGTCCACTTTAAAATGCGCTTTTTTTCATTTATTTCAATTAGTTAACGTTTGTGGATGGACACTAGCTAAAAAAAGCCCCCAGAAGGAGTGTACCATAACAAATGAAAAGATCGCCCCCCTGTAACAAAACCCCCTATTGTAAAGAGCATTCTTTTGCTGAACCTATCAGCCAGAAAACCCATTGGGGTCTGTAATAGACCTGTTGTGAGTACCCCGACCATGAGCAGGATACCAATAATAGAGCTTGATAGATTAAAGGCTGAGTCTGCAAAAAGCGGCAAGAATGCCCATACAATCCCTATACAGGTTGTATATGCCAAGCGAAAAATGAATAGCCCTCCTATATTCTTGTCTTTCACGAGGATTCTATAATTAAGAGGGGGCTTAACCCTTGAAGGAGGAGTTTCGTCATTTGTTGGTGGGAGTAACATTAGGCAGAGCAGAAACCCTGCGAAACAAAAAAGCCCCATACTCAGAAAAGATATCTGGATGCCAAAGGTATCCTTTACCATACCACCAATAACCGGGCCTACACTCAACCCTCCGAAAAGGGACACATTAAATAGGCCCATGAGAAAGCCTTCTCTCCTTTCAGGAGGTATGTCTCCTACATAGGCCAAGGCAACCGGCAAGATCATAGCTGAGGCAATACCCTGAAGAAAGCGAATCAGGATAAATTGATTCACACTTTTAGAAAATATATAGGCTATGGAAACAAGAGAATAGGCCAGGAGCCCTGCAACAATAAATGGCTTTCTTCCTTTCCTGTCTGAAATTTTACCGAAATAGGGCAGAAAGATAGTTCTTGAAAGTGAAAATGCCCCAAACATAAAGCCAATATATAAGCCTGTTGCACCCAGTTCATGGGCATAAACAGGCAGTAAGGGAACTGCCAATTTTACTCCCACGGTAACAGAAAAAACAGCCAAAAATAGAGTAGCGAATACCTTTATATTCATTTTTGTTACTTGATATTCAAAATAGTTTATGTAGAGATACAGAATGTTTAATCATCAGGCAAGCATTTCCTCAAATCTATCCTCGTGTGCCTGGAGTCACAGGAATTACTTTTGTTCCTATTATGCTCATCCTACATGGTAAACTCCACGAGCTTAAAAACACGTTTTGGTATTTGTAAAATATGATTATCTGAGGTCAGTATTGGCTTTTTTGGATAGATTTGGGGCCAAAAAAAAGTCTTCCAGAACTATAAGGCAAGAAGAAGAAACAGGGGTAATGGAAATAAAGATTATGTGACTTAAGGTTTCGTTTTGGATAAGACATAATCTCGGGCCATCATGATCCTTACCCCCATAATTGAGCGACCAAAATATTTTCCGAAATGTACCATGTCACCAGTAATCAGGTAATCGGCCTTGGCGAAAATAGCTGCCATGAGAACAGGCATGTCTTTAGGTGGCAAATCTATAGGGCATACTATGCTTTGATCCGCTTCAATAACGATTTGCACATCTGATAGGCAGGCCTTGAGATTCTTTAATTGGTCAGATGTATTGAGGTTTCTTTCTGCCTCTTCGATAACATACCTGGATGCAAGGAGCACACAGTGTCCTTTCTTGGCAAGTTCCCATAAACGATCCAGACCAGGGCTTCCATAGGCCACAGAGAATAATATGTTTGCATCAATAAAGACTCTGTCAGCAGTCATCTGTCTTCTGGTTTTTTATGGGGAATCTTTTCTGGATCAAGTCCCATATTGCGGACTTTTTTAACTGCCAAGGCATACTCTTCTGGTGTAATCGTGTTGTTTAAAATAAACTCGGCTTTACGTTCCGGTGTATATATCTCTACAGGAAGCGTCACAACAGGGCGCAAAAACACACCATCTGGAAGTGCTTCTACAATAAGCTGCGAGCCCTCTTCAAAGCCATATTTTTTCCGGAGCGGTGCAGGAATGACAACCGTTCCCCTTTTACCAATTTTTGTAATGTCAACAGGCATTACTGATCACCTCCGAATTTCAGAATATCAGATATTATTATTTTGTCAAGTGCATACTTCATGCATACTTCATGAAGCAAGCAAGTAAATATAAACTTGCTGGTATCTGCAGTGAATGTTAACTATACTATTAGGTGGATCAATAGGATAAAAAGGGCCTCATCTGTAAAAGATAAGGCCCTCATCGTATACTGACAATTTTATGGTTGTTTCCAGATTTGAAACAGCAACTCCTCGAATTTCAAGTTTCGATTTTCGAATTGACTTTAAGAGACAGCCGGCACCCTCCTTGTGTACACCAAAACGAGGAAGATAAGTGGCATGAAAATCAGTAAAAGTCCACATGCAGTAACTGCCAGGCCAAAATGAAGTGCAGAATAACAGAACCCTTAGCGTCACCATAAGTGGCAGAAACCGGACCGCCAGTTGGTCCAACAAGTTGCCATGTTCCACTGGTGTAGTCCAAATTTATATGGTTGTCTCCAGTAGTGCTCAAAGCACCTGAAGCTCCAAATATAGAAGCTCCATAAGTAGCCCCACAAACACTAAGATCAAAATTTGAAACCGTTGGGGTGGTACCAAAATTAAGGGTACAGCCGAATGTTCCAGTCATGGCCTCACTAATATCAGATAAATAGAATGAGCCATAGGCATTGCCAGTATACGTATACGTACCGTTCAAGGCACCGATATCTGCAGGGTTCGGTCCGAAGATGTAGTAACCTTGTCTAACATTATCAGGGTGATAGATGGCAAAATCCCCCAAAAAATTGATCGTTACGGTACCAGGGGAATTCCGCCAGCCCCATGTCAGATAGGAGTTAGAGCCCAGTTGCCCAACAACAATAGGCTGACTTGTTCCGAGATCACTAGAAGAGTAACCAAGCCTACTAATTTCTTTCACATAGGGTGTCCCGCCTCCCCACACTGACTGACCTGTTGCTATAATATAGTCGCTACCGCTATAAGCTGATACGGTTCCACCTCCAAAATCCTGGCGGGTTACACTCCTGGAATTACCAACATAAAAATATACTCCATCGCTATATTCACTGAGAAAGGCAATAAAACAGCTTTGTTATGGACGCCCTGGGGTTTCTGGTACCTCTGGTACCCGCGCTTGTGTCACGCCGCCAGTTTTATGTTCCTGGGCGATATCTGCTATTTTTTCAATCATATCAGCATCCCAGTTTTGGTCTTTCTCACCGGTATCAACTGGGAGTTTAAATGGTTTTTCAGGTTTAGGAAATTTTTCCTCTACCGAGGCCTCTTCTTCAAAATCCCTTGCATACGTGGGGTCCGTGGGATTTGTCTCATCTGTCTTTGAATCGTAGGTGAACCCGGCCGGTACATCTTTTTCATCCACATATCCATCACCATCCTCAAAATGGGCTTTTGTATAGCTCTTTCCGCCTTCTCCAGGGCCCGCCTTGGCTAAGTAGATACCCATATCATTGCCGAGGTCCGCTACCTGGATGGGGCCTTTCGCCTGTTTCTCTCCATCTTCCCAATAGACATACACGCCAAACTTGGTACCCCTGACACCAACTACTGCGGTAGGGGTTTTGAGTCTTGCATAGCTCTTTCTAAAGGAAAAGAGCCGTAAGGAATAAAACATGACCTTTCCTTTTAACATGCTGAAAAATGATCTTTTTTCTCTTTTTTTTCTGCTAAATGCTACTTCATCCACTGCAAGGTTGCTATCCGGGGCCATGCTGATAACATCCTCGTTAAAGAGCCTTACGCGACATCTGGATTTAGCCAGGGTCTCAAGGACATCATTCTCGTGGATATAGTCACCTTCCATGCCAAAGTATGCCTTGCCTGTTGCCTTGTGGATAACTACAACGGTACCCCTCAGGGCATGGATAATACCAACCCCTTTAAAATCTGAGGCAATAAAATAATCTTTAATATCAAGTTTTTTTAATTTTTCCGGCACCTGATCGATTGGAACGGCAGCACCCCTTTTGACCTGAGATAACACATGAGGGGCAGCCAACGCTAATGTAAATAGAATAGATATAGAAAAGATTATTACAAGCTTTCTCTTTTTCATTGTATACCCTCCAGTTTTTCAGTAAACCTAACGGCCTCAGATACATCTCCGTGGATATGTATCTCTACACGCCTGTTCAGTCTTCTTCCTTGTGGTGTTTCATTTGAGGCCACGAGTTTAGCATTGCCAAACCCTTTTGCCTTTATCCTTTCTGGCTTTATATAATATGTCTCTGCCATAAGCGTTTTTAAAAACTTCGCCCTCTTGTGAGAGAGCCTTAGATTACTTTCTGGTGAACCTATACTATCGGTATATCCCTTTAAGATTACATAGTAGTTTTTTCTTGAAGGGGTCTTGAGAACATCAGTTAGTTCAAGGAGGAGGGGGTAGTAGATTATATCAACCTCAATAGCGTTTTGGCTACAGTTTACCGCCATGATATTTCCAAGGGAAATAGCGCCCTTTTTATCCTTATGCATTATCTTCTGTTCTTTAAGGAGCTCAAAAGGGCTTGTTTTGGTTTGGGCAAAGGGGTATAGTAATAAATTTTTTCATTAAAATTTTACCCCTACACTCAAACCGTAAATACTCCTATCAAAGTCATAAAGATCGGCATTTGAATCATTGCTAATATAATTATAGTACAAAGATGCAAAATAATACTTTAAGAAGTTTCGGCTTAACACTGCATAAAAGCTGTGCCTTGTGTCTTTCCTGTCTTTGGTATAGAGAAGGGGCTTGGTATCAAACTCCCTGTCGGTGTATCTATAGCGAGCAAAAAATTCCATATCTTGTAAAATCCTTTTAAAGTAGGAAACAGAGTAATGCATGGCTTCAAAGGAGTGTCTATTCAGCCTGGCATTTGAATTTTCAAGACTTATCGCAAGAGTGATCATATCCCGCCTGTTATTAAAATAAAATGAAGGGGATAGCTCATAAATCCGGTTAACGCTATCATAGTCTTCCTTGTCAGATGGCTCATATTTTTCGTCTCTGTAAGAAAAAAAGCCCCTTAAAGAAAAATAATTAGTAAAATGGTATTCATAAGAGGGGCTAAAAGAGGTTGTATCAAAAAGGTGTTCATGACCATAGTCCGACTGGCTGTATCCGACTGGGAGCTTTAGGATACTTCTTTTCCCTATCAACCATGGGCCAGTGGTGACACCTCCTTGAAGGAAGCCAAACTCATAATAATCAAAACAATGGCTTCTATAAAAGGAACCGGTTGTATTCCATGCCAATCCATTCCGGGCACCAAAATCATAGAGAATATTCCCGTAAAAATTGGTTACAGTCACCCAGTCCTCTAACTCTCTCTGTTTTTTCGTTATGAGCAGGGTTCCGCCACTTACAGGAATACGTTCCTCTTCCGGGCCTGAACTAATATTAGTATCCTTTTGAATGCTCTGGGAAAGGCGAAGGTTGGAAAAAAGCTTCCTGGCTCTTTCATCAATTGCTGCTAAGAGCTTAAGGATATTTTTTCTAACCGCTTCCGGGGGTTCAGCCTTAAGCACTGTACTTAGTTCATCCCTGGCGTCATCATACCTTCCAATCTGAAAATAGCAGGTGGCAAGCTCCAGTCTTACCCGGTGAAGTGTTGGGTCAATATCAAGCATATCAGTGAACTTTTTTATAGCAAGCTCTGTTTCTCCTACCTTCATCGCACTCTGACCGAGCCAGAACATGATATCCATGGTCTCAACCTGTGAGGCTATCTCCTTAAAGATGGCTAATGATTTTGCATACTCCCTGTCATAAAAGAGGGTGAGCGCATTGGCTAACTTTTTATCCAGTTCTTTCACCTCTTCCGGGCTCATCTGGCTTAATTTTTTATGGGCCTTTTTATCCTTTTCAGTCATCTTAGCCAGCAATATATTTGTTTGGCCTTTGAAAGGTGTGTTTAGCTGGGCAAAGGAAACTGAAGCGAAAAACAATAAGGAAAACAAAGCAACACTGAGCTTTATTATTGTGAGAGATTTAAACATCGGAATCCCTCCTCTATTTAAATATCCAATGTAATAAAATACCCAAGATGATATAATTTTATACCATATGTAGATTATTTAAAAAAACAAAAATATTTTACTATTTCCCCTTTCGTATCACCTTTCCACCAAATTTACTTCTTATCTCATCCATGGCCTCATCCACCTTTCGGTTTTTGTCTGTTTTACCTGCATTTACAAAGAGAGACATTTGAGGCTCATCTTTACCCACATCCAAGTTAGAAACAGCAACCCCTATAAGCCTTACCTTTTTCTTTAACGGATATTCGGTAAGCTGTACAATAGCACAATCCGATATGATCTTTGTGATATAAGTAGCGTGGTCAACGGTTCGACTCCTGCTTATTTCGGAGAAATCCTCGAGCTTTATCTTTAGGGTGATAGTCCTCCCCTTAAGCCCCTGTGCCCTTAATCTCCTTCCCACCTTATCTGCATGGGAAGCTATCAATCCCTTTAAATAAATGAGGTCCTTGGTATTTTGCTGAAGGGTCTCCTCTGAACTAATGGACTTGGTCTCTCTTTTTGGCACTACCTCCGAGTCACCTCTGCCTTTCGCAATGTGATAGAGCCTAAGGCCAAATTGTCCAAAGTCTTTTAAAAGCTGCTCTCTGGTGAATCTTTTTAAATCCCCAACTGTGTTGACACTGTGACGCCTGAGGCCTTCTAACGTCCTTTTTCCAACACCGGGGATTTTTGCGACCGGCAATATGGATAAAAATTGATCCACCTCCGTGGCTAATATTATCGTTAAACCATCAGGTTTGTGCATATCAGATGCAACCTTGGCCATAAATTTGTTAGGGGCAATACCTATGGAGCACGTTAATCCTGTCTCCCCGCTAATCCGTTCTTTTATTCGCCTTGCTATCTCCTTAGGGCATCCAAAAAGATTTTCCGTACCAGTAATATCAAGGTAGGCCTCATCAATGGAAACCTGTTCAACAAGAGGTGTAAAGTCCTTTAACAGGCCCATTATTTTTCTGGAGACCGTTTTGTACGTTTCCATTTGTACTGGAAGAAAAACTCCGTGAGGGCACTTTTCCTTTGCTTTGAATAGTGGCATCGCAGAATGAATGCCGAACTTTCTGGCCTCATAACTTGCAGTGGAAACAACACTCCGCCTCCTTAAGCCGCCAACAATCACAGGCTTTCCTTTTAGAGACGGATTATCCAGCACCTCGATCGCTGCAAAAAAGGCATCCATATCAATATGGAGAATTGTTCTGGTCAAGATTGTTACTCACGAATCAATGCTATTGACTTAAAGAAATATTTTAACCGCAGACACACACGGACTAATGCCTGGCCGACTTGGCCAGTCATTAAATGTCGTGCCCTTCGGGCAGATTGAGAACCATCCTTCTGATTTCAGCCTTTGGATGCTTGAAATTGATCAAAATCCCGACTCGTATTCCTGTTGCTTGCAAATAATTCAATAGTTGTGCTTCATGTATCTTTTCAAGCGTTTCCACAGTTTTAAGTTCAACGACAACCTTATCTTCAACAAGTATATCCGCAATATATTCACCGACTACACTTTCTTTATAAAGGACCCTTATTGGAACCTGGCTTTCAGCCTTCAGCCCTCGTCTTTTCAGTTCGACCAATAGGGCATTTTCATATACTTTCTCAAGAAAACCAGAACCAAGGATCCTATTTACTTCAAAAACAGCACCATTTATGGCATAGGTAATGTCGTTAATATCCATAAATTAATATGTTTCTTTCGCAAAGCGAATAGCTTTTTTGTTCGGCCAAGTCGGCCGAACAAAATGTCTGTGTCTGCCTGCGTGGGTCAGCGGTTCAAAGATTAGATCTTATCATAATGAGAAAATTGCATAGTGAAGGTAGCTCTCCCCTGAGAGGCAGAGCGTAGAGCTGTCGAATAGCCAAACATTTTGGAAAGGGGTGCTATAGCCGCCAATATCTTGATTGTTCCTTTTGCTGTAATTTGCTCAATTCTGCCACCCCTTGTATTCAAATCACTAATTACATCGCCTACAAATTCTTCAGGAACAATTATTTCGAGCTTCATAATAGGCTCCAGAAGCAAAGGCGAGGCAAGTTCACAGGCTTCTTTATAGGCCATTGATGCAACAATCTTAAAGGCCAGTGGAGAAGACAATAGCTCTTTTACCTTGGCATCCAGAAGAGTCGTTTCCACATCAATTACTGGATACCCCATCACAACCCCACTTTCTGATGCCTCCTTTATGCCTTCCTCTACAGAGTTGATAAACTCTTCAGTCATGAGGGGGTCTGACACTTTATTGACAAACCGACTCCCTTTTCCCCTTGCCATAGGTGAGACCTCTGCTGTAATGCCTGCAAAGTGCATTTCGCCGCCCCATTCTCTGTCGAAAACCGTCTCGATTTGTGCCTTTTTGCTTATAGTTTCTCTGTAGACAACCTGAGGTTTTCCAGTGTTTACAGCAAGAGAAAACTCCCTCTTTAGTCTTTGGGCTAAAACCTCGAGATGAAGCTCGCCCATACCAGAAATTATAACCTGGCCAGTATCCTCATCTACTATAAATTTGAATGTGGGGTCTTCATCAGTGATTTTTGTAAGATTGTCTAATAGCCGTTCTTGATCCTTCAACTGTTTTGGTTCCACAGCCATGGATATTACTGGCTGATCAAACTCCATGGACTCAAATGCTATAGGATGATCTTTGTCACAAAGAGTATCGCCAGTAGAAGTCTCTTTTAAACCCATAACTGCAATAATATCACCACATACTGCCTGATCTATTCTCTCTCTTTTGTTTGCATGCATCCTCATGATCCTCGCCACCCGTTCTATAATATTTTTTGTGGTATTATAGATTTTAGTGCCTTGTCTCATTACTCCTGAGTAGATCCTGAGATATGTCATTCTTCTTCCCTGATCCATTGCAACCTTAAAGGCCAGAGAAGAGAAAGATTCTTTTACTGTCGCAGACCTCGTTTCGGATTCTTTTGTCTTCGGATTAATCCCTTTCACTGGCGGGACATCAAGAGGCGAAGGAAGAAATCCAACAATTCCATCCAAAAGGGGCTGTATACCTTTATTTCTCAATGCTGCCCCACAGTAAATGGGAACGAGTGCGAGCTTTATGGTAGCCTGTCTAATGGCCCTCTGAATTGACTGAATATCGATTTCTTCCTCAGATAGATACCTCTCCATTATGTCATCATCGTTATCGGCTAACAACTCAATCATTTTTTCTCGATGTCTGTGAGCCTCTTCTGCGTAGTCTTCAGGGATGTCTGCTTCCTGAAAGGAGATCCCAAAATCATCCTCGCCCCATTCAATGGCCTTCATCGTAACTATATCGATCACACCCTTAAAATCTTCTTCCAGCCCCCATGGGATCTGAAGGATCAATGGAATAGCACCAAGTCTTTCTCTCATCATCCTTACAGTACCATCAAAATTTGCACCGAGCCTATCAAGCTTATTGATAAAGGCAATCTTGGGTACTCCATACCTATCTGCCTGATGCCATACCGTTTCTGACTGGGGTTCTACACCACCTACTGCGCAAAATACTCCGATGGCTCCATCCAAAATCCTTAAGGATCTCTCAACCTCAATCGTAAAATCCACATGCCCTGGTGTGTCTATGATGTTTATGGTGTGATCAAGCCATTTGCAGGTAGTAACAGCAGATGTTATTGTTATTCCCCTCTCTTGTTCCTCAGGCATCCAATCCATGATAGCCTCACCATCATGAACCTCTCCCATTTTATGAGACCTTCCGGTATAAAAAAGTATTCGCTCTGTTATGGTAGTCTTCCCGGCATCTATATGGGCTATGATACCTATATTGCGTATTTTCTTAAGTTGCTGCATTGACATAGGGAATAAATCTAAGTTATCTTCAAAACAGTGTCAAGTTAGTATAGAAATGATGTAGATAAAATAATGATTACAGCAACTGGCAAGAGCTTGATAGAGATATACAATCTCCTCCTTTCTTCCTTTGGTCCCCAGAGCTGGTGGCCAGCAGAGACAGAGCTTGAAATGATGGTTGGCGCTATTTTGACCCAAAACACCAGCTGGAATAATGTGGAAAAGGCAATCCTGAACCTGAAAGAAAAATCCCTATTGTCAATACAAGCGCTCAGCCATATACCTGCATCTATCTTAGCTGAATACATCAGGCCTGCCGGATATTATAATCTTAAGGCCAAGCGCCTGAAAAATCTTATTAATTTTATTGTCGATAGATACAATGGTGACATAAATAACCTTTTCTCCCTTGATACCGAGGCCATCAGGGAGGAGCTTTTGATGGTAAAGGGCATTGGATTGGAAACAGCAGATAGTATTGTCTTATATGGGGCTGGAAGGCCTATTTTTGTCGTTGACACCTATACACACAGAATATTAACACGGCATGGTCTCATAGAAGAAGCAGGGTACAATGATTTACAGTCGTTTTTTATGGATAATCTTTCTCACGATGTTGAACTCTATAAAGAGTTTCACGCCTTGATTGTAAAGACAGGAAAAGATTTTTGCAGGAGAAAACCGCTCTGTCCTGAATGTCCTCTCGATAGTTTAAATAAGGTGAAACATGATTAAAACATTCCTCAAGGCATTAAGGCTTCCATTTCTGGCAGGTTCAATAATACCCTTAATTACTGCTGCTGCCTTTGCATTTCACAGGGGCTCATTTTCCCTTCTCCCTTCAGTAATTGCCATCATCGGTGTCGGAGCACTCCACCTCGGTTCAAATTGTATAAATGACTACTTTGACTCTAAAGGGAGTGACCCTATTAATATCAGGCTTACCCCATTCAGCGGTGGAAGCAGGGTAATCCAGGAAAATGAGCTACAACCCAATACTATCCTTGCCTTATCTATTGTATTTTTTTCAATTGGGATAGCATGTGGGCTCTGGTTTACCTTTTGGGGCAGACCCTATGTTCTGTTGATTGGGCTTTCCGGTCTTTTAGCTGGTTGGTCATATTCGAGCCCACCTTTTAGCCTTATGTCTCATGGCTTAGGCGAGCCCTTGATCTTTTTCGCCTTTGGCCCTTTAATCACCTTAGGCACCTATTATGTTATTACGAACAATCTTTCCTGGCCTGCTTTCTTGCTTGGAATCCCTCACGGATTCCTTATAATGGCCGTTATCTGGATAAATCAGTTTCCAGACTATCAGGCCGATAAAAAAGCCAATAAAAAAAACCTGGTGGTAAGACTTGGTCTCAGCAAGGCGCGCTATGTATACAGCCTGATGATGCTCCTTCCTTTCCTGTTCATAATTCTTCTTATCTATTCAATAGATCTTCCTTTCCTCGTAATAATCTCTTTAGGAGCCTTTCTCTTGGCCAGCAGGGCAATCCAAATACTGTGGAGGAGATACCTTTCCTTTCAAGACATAATCCCAGCGCAGGCACTGACTATTCACACACTCATTTTTATGGGCCTCCTTGTTTCAGGCTCACTCTTCATAAGTAGAATTATCGGTGCATAATATGTCGAAAAGGGGTTTAATCTTTACATTAGCGCTATTAATTATTATCCTTTTCTCATTCATGGCCCTTTACTTTGGGTATTTTTTGATAAGCCCGGCAGGCATTGATAAAAAAGAGGCGATCTTTATAGTAAAAAAGGGGACCGGACTCAGGACAGTTACGAATGAACTTCGAAGAAAAAGGCTTATCAAAAGCAAAGATTTGTTTATTCTCTGTGCTATCCTGAAAGGAGGAACAAAAGATATAAAGGCAGGAGAATACAGCCTTAACCAGTCCATGTCCCCGGTAAGAATATTTAATATTCTGTCAACCGGTGCAATCAAGACCTACACGTTAACAATACCTGAAGGACTTACCGCTCAACAAATAGCTGATTTATTGGCTACAAAAAACCTTGTTAACATACGTGAATTTATTTCCTTAGTTATGGATAAAACCCTTGCAGCCTCCTACCATATTGATGGAACAAACTTAGAGGGTTATCTTTTTCCTGACACCTTTGTAATAAGCAGGGATACAGGCGCACGGGAATTAATTGACCTTATGATTAAACGTTTCCAGAAAATCTTTACTGCCCTGATAAAAGATCAGGAATCCACCACAGGCAGACTGCTGCCAGCAAAGAATATCGTCACTCTTGCCTCAATTGTTGAAAAAGAAGGTGGCCGTGCCGAGGAAAAACCAATTATTGCATCAGTTTTTCTTAACCGACTTAAAAAGAGGATGAGGCTTGAAAGTGACCCAACGGTTATCTACGGCCTTAAAAATTTTGATGGAAACCTGAAAAAAAAGGATCTTTGCACCCCCGGCCCTTACAATACATATCTTAATTACGGGCTCCCCCCTGGACCCATTGCCAATCCTGGGAGAGAGTCCTTAATGGCAGTCATAAAACCCGCAAAGACTGATTACCTCTACTTTGTTGCTAAAAATGATGGGAGTCATCATTTCTCTGCTTCCCTATCAGAACATAATAAGGCGGTTTACCGGTACCAAAAGAGGCGCAGTTCTATATCGAGCAACAATAAGAAATAATAAATTTTAAAAAGGGAGGGTACAATGGAACACAATTTTAAAAAAGTATTAACAATCATTTCTCTTCTCATTTTATCCAGCATCTTTTTGATCTCAGGATGTTCAGAAGCGATCAAAACCATTGATCAGGGAATAAAGGGGCCACAAATTATTGTCAATCCCGGCACTGTTCGCCTGGGTGTTGCTAAGATGAAGGGCACAAAGATCGTCTTCAGCGGTTCGGGTTTTGAGCCAGGCGATAGTGTATTCATAAAACTCCTGAACATCCCAGTTAATGGAAAGAAGGTTGATCTATCAGTAGCAGCTGCTGATGTAGAAAAAAATGGGACCTTTAATGCTGAGGTAGGAATATTGACCAAGATTTCTGATTTCCTGAGGGCCACCCTTGGATCAAATGAAAAGATGGAAAACATCATAATTGTAAAAAACCCGCCAATACCTGCCGGTGCATACACTGCTCGGGCAGTAAGCATGCTTTCAGATAAAAAGGCCGAATGCACCCTGAATGTAAAAGATCCCTCAATGATAGATAGATTGAAAGACTGGATCGGTACGCTGCTTGGAAAGATTGTAAAAAAATAGAGAGGGTTTTTATCTCTTGACATCAAAATAGGCTTTCAATATATTCCTTGCTATCTTGTATACTGTATACACAAATGATTGTTACTAAAAAAGGAGGCCAGAAATATGGGTAAGCTACTATTTGAATGGGACTATTCATCATACCCTGGGGCAAAAAAATATCCTCATCTGTTCAAGCCTATTGATATAGGCACCCTCACGATCCCGAATCGAATCAAGTATGCCGCAACTGAAGACAACTTAAATGGCAAAGACGGATTTGTTACTGATTCAGGTGTAGCCTATCTGCGGGACAGAGCCAAAGGTGTTGTCGGCGGTATATGCACTATGCAGGGTGTATATATGGATAAAAACCGCCAGGGGCAAGGATACGTTGGTCAGGCCGCAGCCTGGGATGATAAATTCATACCCGGCCTGAAACGACTTGCCGATGCTATTCACGAAGAAAAGGCAGTCGCCGGCTGCCAGTTGATGCACTGTGGCCGGGTCGGTGCAGTTGAGGCAGAATATTGCCAGGGGCCATCTCTTGTTCCTCAGCGATTGAGAATCTTTCGGCCAGTCCAAGAGATGACCAAAGCAGACATTAAACAGTGTCTTAAAGAACACATTGAGGCCACAGAAAGACTGCTTAAAGCAGGGTTTGACATCGTTGAGATTTCAGGAATTGTCGGCTATCTCCTTTCCAATTTCGTATCCAGCTATACCAATAGACGAACTGATGAGTATGGTGGAGATATACGAGGAAGGATGAGATTTGTTGTAGAGCTCATTCAAGAAGTGAAGAAAGTATGTGGCGATGTCCCTGTGGGGATCAGGCTTTGTTCTGATGAACTCTTAGATGATGTGGGTGGAAACACACCCGAAGAATGCATGATCACCTATGAAATGTCTGAGGAAGCAGGAGTGGACTACATGAGTGTTACCTTAGGCTGGCAAGAATCAATCTACCCTGTGATCAGCAGAGACATCCCTCAAGGTAAATGGATCCACTTAGCTGAACGCGCCAAACAACATATCACGATTCCGGTCTGCATGGCATATCGACTCTTTCTCCCTGATCTACCTGATAAAGCGATTGGAGAGGGCAAGCTGGATATGTGGGAAATGTGTCGACCCATGATTGCCGATCCACTGCTGCCTAAAAAGGTCTTAGAAGGAACAGAGGATGAGGTAAGACCCTGTGTTGCATGTAATGTCTGTCTTGCACGGCTTTTCCGCGATGCGCCCATGACCTGCTACATTAATCCTGTGTGCGCCCATGAATGGGATGAAAAGTATCAGATCAAACCAGCAGAGATGAAAAAAAATATTATGATTGTCGGTGCCGGCCCTGCCGGTCTCGAGTGTGCCTGGGTGGCCGCAGAAAGAGGGCACGAGGTACATGTATATGATAAAAGAGATGAATTGGGCGGAACCATTATTGAGGCCTCCAAGGCGCCCTATGGAGATGACGAGCTTTATGGCCAGATACGTTTTTCAAAGGTGAAAGCTGAAAAAGCAGGGGTCGAGTTTCATTTAGGCACAGAGGTAACAGCGGAATTAATTGAAGAGGAAATGCCAGATTCTGTGGTTCTGGCAACCGGGCCAAATTACATAAAGGGCACGGCCCCTGGTTTTGATCGAGAAAATGTTGTCTCGGTGCTGGATGTCCTGAACGGAACAGCCCAGGTTGGTGATAATGTCGTTGTCTGGGGAAATCTGAAGCCAGGAATCGGGTTGGCCCTCTTCTTGGCCAAACAAGGCAAAAAGGTGACCATCGTAGGAAAAGAAAAAAAACTTGGAAAGGATATTAACCCTTCATTTTTATGGCGATATGTTGGCTATTTAAAACAAAATAAGGTAACAGCCTATACCGATTGCGATATTGAGGAAATTACCGACAATGGGGTTATTGTTTTAACGTACGATGGGTATAGGATCCCGGTGAAGGCGGATACTGTGGTCACCTCTGAAAGAGAGGCAAACACTCTATTGAAAGATGTCGTGCAGAAAAACAGCATTGAACTTTTTGTAATTGGTGACGCACTGACTCCTCGAAATTTATCAAGTGCGGTTCATGATGGTTATAGAATAGGTATTCGGATCTAAAAGGAGGGTAAAAATGGCACTTGACTCAGAAAAAGAAATAACTCGCTTGTGGAGGGCATTACAAGGTGCACAAGGAGCAAACAGGAGAACATTTTATCAAATGCGTCGGGTAGCAATCGAATGTGCTGGCCCTGACGCAAACCCCTTTGATATCGGTGTGAAGGCCTGGGAAGTCATTGGTAAAGATATTGGCAAATCTAATCTGCCGCGCATGAACTTGCTTAAGGGCGAAGAGGGCTTGATGATGAATGTAGCAAGGGCGTATCAAGGATTGGCAGAAACCAATGGGGCAGTGGTAAAAATCGAAAAGGGCGGAAGCCCTAATGAAATTTTTATTACGTGGGAAAGATGCCCCTGGCCCACCTCTGCCAAAGAGGCCGGCGCCTCTATGAAAGAGGATCTTGCTGGCTGCGACAGATATCTTCAAACATTTCTTGAGGAAGTAAACGCCTTCCTGGATACAAATTTGAAGATAGAGACTCAAAAAGCCATTCCAAGCGGGGATGGTATATGTCTCCGGAGATTATACAAACCAGAAGAGAAATAAGAGGAGGATTCAATATGGCTGCTCAGGTAGATCTGGAAAAATGTACAAAGTGTGGAGGAATAACACAGCCTCTCTGTATAGAGGTGTGTCCGGATCAGGCTATTCGGCTTCAGGATGATAGAATTGTGGTCACTGAATTTTTATGTGAAGACTGCAATGAATGTGGTTTTATCTGCCCGGATCACGCTATTTCCATTCCACTTGAATTGGTAACATTTTAAAGAGGAAAAAATGAAGGTAAATAAGATAGATCATATATGCATTGCAGTCAAAAATCTGGATGAGGCTCGAAAGATTTGGGAACCCATTCTGGGAAAGCCAGAGCCTGATGATCCTTACGTGGATGAGTTAGAAAAGATCAGGGTGGCGAGATATTGGTTGGGAGAGGTAGGCTTTGAGTTAATGGAATCAACCACTCCGGATGGGGATGTAGCCAAGTTTATCGAGAAAAGAGGCGAGGGTGTGATGCTCATTAGCTTTAATGTCGATAACACCCGAGAGGCCATGGATGAGTTGAAAGCTAAGGATTATCCCTTTATTGGAGGGGCCAGACCCTTTCGAGATTGTGAATTCGCCTTTGTTCATCCAAAGGCAGTAAATAGCGTTCTCCTTGAATTGATCGATTATAAATGGGGTGAGTTGAAGAAGTAACTTGCCTGGTTGTGTATATTTACTTACCGTGGTCAGCGAATGACTCCACCTGCGCTCTGATCTCTTGAATGAACCTCTTCCCGCCTTCGATGGTAGTGATTACTCGAATTTCCATCCCTTGAAAAGCGCTTAAATCAGCACATGCAGTGCTGCACCCCTCTACTGCCAAAATAAGCCTAACACCTTCACGTTCCGGTTTAACAAACGCTACCTTACCCTGTAAGCTTTCCTCTATGTGCCTTGCCAGGGCAACCCGATCATATTCAGGGTTGCAGCCACCACAATACTTAAGGCCCACTCTCACCGTTTCACCCATATTACGACTCAATGCCACAGAGCTTTTTGGCGGCCCTTTGTTTCTCTTGCATATTAATGCGCCGGGAAATCATAATTCTCTGTGCCTGAGGGGAGCCTGCACCATGCATGGATTCTGTCAGATAATTTGTCGCTGCAGTCCCTAATGTAAGGTTTTCAATCAACCGCAGGATGTGCATCCGATGTTCGGTGGGTATATCATGGTGTGCCTTGAAGTACTTTGTAAGCCATTTGGCGGTTTCA
>Ga0315545_1002386_pt1 | contig 16938 bp, 15 predicted proteins | sample SalMarSW160210MG_FD_203096 | JGI IMG/M metagenome (GOLD analysis project Ga0315545, IMG submission 203096) | Salt marsh sediment microbial communities from the Plum Island Ecosystem LTER, Massachusetts, United States - Salt Marsh Sediment SW1602-10 ...
AATCCAGCACGACCGAGGCATTTATCTTTGTATCTTTACCTATCCTGGTATCTGTTATCTGACAGAAAGGACCTATCACCGAATTCTTTCCGATTCTGGTTTTCCCCCTGATAATGCATGAAGGTTCAATGATAACATCGGAGTCTATGATCACTGAACTTTCTATATAACAGGACCGGGGATCTCTAATGGTCACTCCACCTTTCATTAAATTTTCATTTATCTTCTTTTGCATAATATTTTCCATTACGGAAAGCTGGAACCTGTCATTTACACCCATTACTTCCAGATAATCCGAAATTTTCAACGGGCTGACCTTTTTACCTTTTTTTATAAGCGTTTCGACTATATCGGTGAGATAATACTCTTTCTGTTTATTTTGATCTTTTATCTTATCAATATTCTCAAAAAGGGATTTTTTATCAAAACAATAAATGGAAGAATTTACTTCATTTATTTTCTTTTCTTCGGGATTTGTATCGGTTTCCTCGACAATCTTCATTATATTTCCGTCTCTGTCCTTTATGATCCTCCCATAACCTGCCGGATCTGGAAAAAGTGAAGTAATCAAAGAAGCCGAACTACAGGAATTCATTCTATATTCAACCAATTTTTTCAGGGTCCCGATATTGACCAGGGGACTATCGCCGGATAATATTAAAATATTCTTTCCAAAATCCTTTTTATATTTTTTGACCATACTTACAGCATGTGCAGTACCCAGCTGATCTGGCTGTGGTACGTTCCTGATCCCCGGGTAATTGTTTTTTATATAATCGCTTACAGGTCCTTTTTTCTGTCCTGTAATTACAAATATATTCTTTGGATTCAATCTAACGGCCAGTGATAAAACATAATAGAGTATTGGTTGACCTGATATCCGGTGAAGTACTTTGGGAATTTCCGACTTCATCCTTTTACCTTTGCCTGCAGCAAGAACAATCACACTTAAATCTCTAGAAAAGTTCATTTTTTAAAGGATTCCCATCAAAAAGGTTAAAATAATTCGTTTGCAATACAACCAAATTGTAACATAAAAAAATAGACTTTTCTAAGTATTATCGACTCTTTTTTCCAGATTCACCAAAAACTCTTTTAACTTTGTCCCGCTGGCAAATCTGCCTATTCTGCCATCACTTTTTATTACTCTGTGACAGGGAATAATAAGCATCACCGGATTCCTGTTTAACGCAGAACCCGCAGCCCTCCAGGCTCTTTCATGGCCAGAAAGAAAGGATAATCTTTTATAACTTATTGTTTCTCCGTAGGGCACTGAGATCAGTTTTCCCCATATTCTTTTCTGAAAACTTGTTCCGGCCAGAAATTCGATTGTGAAATCAAATTTTTTTATTTTCCCATTAAAATAACCGGTAATCGCGGTCTCGATTACATTGGATTTTTTATCGGTAAAATAAATCTCATCCATATCCCCGTAAATTTTTTTGATTTTTTTAATAAAATCCAGGAAATCCTTCTTGCTGTTTCCAAGATATGAAATCACTATCCTGCCGGCTTTATACTGCCATAAATAATAAAACCTGCCTATTTGTGTTTCAAATTCGGATTTGTTTATATTCTTGATCATCTTATATGTATTTTAATATAAATTGATATCAAAACAGGTCACCTGTTTAATCTAACAAAGTGTCCAATTGATCTATCGTAAGTTTTTTCAGCACTATCGTCAAAAAAGCAGGCAGGAAGCTCGCCTAACTTTTTGTGATAGGTTATACAATCACAGCAGATCCCTTTTCTCGGACATGGTTCATATGTGCAGTTGCAGTTTTTCAAATTTCTTTCTTTGTTACATTCCATGTTATTTTTTCCTTTCTTATTATCAGTATTCGATGCCTTTTTTTGCCTTTGCGCCCCTGGTGAAAGCATGTTTTATCTCCCGCATCTCAGTCACCGTATCCGCTATATCCACAAGTTCCCGGGGAGCATTTCTTCCGGTTAGTACCATACAGAGTTTTTTGGGTTTATTTTTTATAAGATCGATTGTGTCTTCGATCCTTAAGAGTCCGTATGCTATAAGATTAATGATTTCATCCAGAATAATCATATCATACTTACCACTCGCAACCTTCTTGCAGGCATACCCAAAAGACTCGGAAGCATTTGCCACCTGAGCTTTTGTAGGTACCGGTCTTCCGTCCTTAAATTTTATAAATCCTTTCCCCAGCCGTTCAATTTCGATTAAGGGTTCGAATTTCTTAATGATTCTAAATTCACCGGTATCGAAACGCCCTTTAATAAACTGTATTATCAGGACTTTCTGATTATGGCCCGCCGCCCGCAGTGCCATACCCAGCGCTGCCGTGGTCTTACCCTTGCCTTCTCCTGTATTTATCAGAACCGGACCCTCTTCTAAATCTTTTCTGCATATTTTTACGGTGCGATTATTATTTCCGGTTGAATCCATTTCTTGCTAACCTCTGCCATCGTTTATATTTTATTATAATCCATTCTTAAGTATTTTATAAAACAATTCCATCCCCATATTTTCTCTGAAAACATCAGCCAGTCTATTATATTGCTCTTCTTTAAAAGTTTCATACAATGAAACCGGACTATCAATATCAGTAGTTTTTATATTATTCCTTTTTCTGAGCAATTCCAGAATGAATTTTCTAAAAACAGAGTTATCAAAAATCCCATGTATGTATGTTCCTAATGTCATACCAGCAACCTTATTTTTAAAAGTTATAAATCCGTCATCAAAATCTACAATATTACCTCCTCTTGATTTTATCTTAAAGAGTGGTACCAAATTAATAGATGAATTACCCGGTATTGCTTTAGATATACCCATATGAATCTCATAACCCTTCATAATTTTCACTTTATCATCCACAAATCTTTTAGTCATCCTTATTAAATCAGGGTTATACCTAAAAACATCATCGCTTAACTCAAATTCTACCTGATATGTATTTTTATACTGCAAAAATTCTGTATCTATATCCATTAATCCAATGCCATCAATACTTTTAATATCCGGAGATTCACTTGCGAATTTATCTTTAATTTTTTTTCCTAAAATCTGAAAGCCTCCACATATTCCAAATATCATCGAACCTTTCCGGTATTGTTCTTTAATCTCTTCCTCCAGCCCGGAACTCCTTAAATACAACAGATCACTTATAGTGCTTTTACTTCCTGGAATAATAATCATATGAGGTTTTAAACTTTTTAATTCCTGCCAATCTCTAATATAAATCAAACTGACATCCTTTTCTAATTCAAAAGCATTAAAATCAGTAAAATTTGAAATGTGTGGAAGATAGACTATACCAATTATTATCCTCTCAGCTTTATTATTTCCTCCAGAATTGTTTAAAATTAATTTCTTATTTCTTTCCCTCTCTAAATTCACTGAATCCTCTTCTTCTATATAGATATCCCTATAATAGGGAATGGTACCTATTACAGGAATTTTCAATTTCCTGCATATATAGTCATTTCCAGGTTGGAGAAGGCTTATATCTCCCCTAAACTTATTTACCAGTAAACCCTTTATATATTTTCTATATTTTTTTGGAAGAAGCTTTACCGTACCATAGAAACTTGCAAAAATGCCCCCTTTATCGATATCCCCAATTAATATTACAGGAGATGCAGAAATCTCGGCTGTACGCATATTTACAATATCATTTTCTAAAAGATTTATTTCTGCCGGACTGCCAGCTCCTTCTATCACTATAAAATCAAACCTTTTCTTTAAGTCACTTAAGATTTCTTTAATCTCATTTAAGTAAAAAATCTTCTTTTTGTGATATTCAACAGCACTCATATTTTTTACCACTTTTCCCATAAATATTATCTGTGCTCTTGAGTCCGCTACAGGTTTAATAAGTATCGGATTCATATATACCTCGGGCTCCAATCCGCATGCTTCCGCCTGGACTACCTGAGCCCTACCCATCTCTCCACCTGATGCAGTGACATATGAATTTAAGGCCATGTTTTGTGATTTAAATGGGCATACACTATACCCATCCTGTTTTAGAATTCTGCATATTGCAGTAACTGCCACACTCTTGCCAACATGTGAACCAGTACCCTGTATCATTATGGATTTCGATTTGTTTTTTATCATAAAGTAATTACAAGTAGCCTAATACCTGATCTACTGACTTAACCACAATTGCGCCATCTTTTATTATTTTTCTGTAAAGCTTTTCTGCTTTTCCACCGGTGTGATCCCTTTCCCCTATGTTTTCTTTATCTATTATTATTACCTTTTTTCTTAGACCTACCGCTTTATTTACCGATATAAGATTTGAAAAATTACCCGGTCCAAATTCCACTGCAGGTAAAATTACTGCATCGCTGGATTTTATAAACTCAAGGTTTTTATTCTGCGAATCCGGGCTTATAGGAGAAAAAGGTGCCTCTGCCACATAAGGGATCCCGAGCATTCTGGCAGTATCAAGATCCGTGTCCAGAGTATTTACGACTCCGCAGGATATCATATAACCGCTGCTATGCAATAAACTGATTACCTGTGATGCGGCTCCACCGCCGCCAATCACATGGACCTTTGAGTACTTGTTTGAAGCCTGTATCATATTACTTCTCTCAACTGCTGTATTAAAAACCGGACTTACATAAAGACTGCCGGTTATGGGATTCCTACCAATAAAGACATCACTTCCGAATACACTTCTTATATTTTCCCTGTTTATCGTATTTTCCACGCTGCTAAAGCTAAAGATCCGGCCCTCTTTTAAAAGCATTATTTTTTTGCTGCTCTGTATGGCAAGGTTTATATCCTGGAAAATTCCTACTATGGTTTTATTTTCTTTTTTATTCAAATTTGAGAATAAGTTCATAAATTCGATCTGGAAATTTATATCCAGATGAGATGTGGGCTCATCCAGAATAAGTATGGGGCTATCCTGTGCCAGAGCCTGCGCTATGATTACCCGCTGCTTCTCTCCTCCTGAAAGCTCCGAAAATTTTCTTTTCGCAAAAGGTAGCAGTCTGGTTTTTTCCATAGCTTCGTCTGCCGCATGAAAATCTTCTTTTCTTTCTGTTCCAAATCTCGGAACATAGGGGTTCCTTCCCATAATGACCATCTCGGCCACGGTAAAACTGAAACCCGGATTGGTATACTGAGGCACGATTGCCATCATTTTTGCAACATCTTTTGAATTCAATCCCTTCAGGTTTTTCCCACCTACTTCGATTAGCCCCTCATAATCCTTAAGGATTCTGCTTATGAGGTTTACCAGGGTACTTTTACCTGCTCCGTTCGGACCGAGGATCGATATAAAATCTCCTTTTTCTATATTAAAACTGACATCATCCAGAATTTTTTTCTTACTGTAAGAAAAATTTAAATTTTTTATTGAAAGTACGTTTCTGTTCACACTCATTTTACACTCAAACCTGCCTGTCTAAAAAAACTGTTTTTTCGATTTTACCAGAAGATAAAGAAAAAATGGGACTCCTGCAATGGAAGTTATGATACCTACCGGAATTTCCCGGGGCATAAGTACTGTTCTTGCAAGAGTATCCGATATAAGCATAACTATTCCTCCTGCAATCACTGAAGCCGGATATAATATTTTGTGATCGGGACCCACGAGAAGCCTTAAAATATGCGGGGTTATAAGTCCCACAAATCCTATGATCCCGCTCACCGATACGGCAACCGCCGCAATAAGCGACGCCAGTATCAGCAGTATCTTCTTTACTCTATCCGTCTGTACCCCCAATTGCATAGCTCTTTCATCCCCGAGTGATATTATATTCAGGTCTCTCATGAAAAATCCGGAAATGATGATGAGGACAGTGACAATGGGAGCCAGAATGATGAAATTGCTCCAGGTTGCAGAAGTAAAACCGCCCATTACCCAGAATACTATTTTCGCCATATCCTGAGTTTTTATGATCATAATAAAATAGGTAATTGCACTTAACATGGCACTGAGAGCAATGCCGGAAAGAAGAAGTGTGATAACAGATACTTTTCCCCTGATTCTGGAAATATTATATACGAGAAATGTTGTACCTAAAGCACCCAGCAGAGCAAAAACAGTAGTGGTAGAAATACCGGACAGACCTGCACCGGTAACAAAAACCAGCCCTATGGTTGCTCCCAGAGCTGCTCCTGATGAAACGCCAATCACGAATGGATCCGCCATCGGATTTCTAAAAAGACCCTGGAAGATCACCCCCGCTCCAGCGAGTGCCATCCCGACAAATACGGACAATAATATACGGGGTAGTCTGATCTGTGTAATTATCACAATGTCCTGGTTTTCAATAAGATCGGTATTTACATAATGATTTATCCCCGGTATATGACTTGCCAGTATCAGGGCCGTATCCTTAAGACTGATTTTTGCGACCCCGGTGGAAGCGGCGATTATTATCAGTAACCCAAGTATTATCAGCAATACAACAACATATTTTAATGTCCTTGTTCCGGTCCTCATTATTCTATTATCTCAAATTCTCCAAAAATTTCAGGATGAATTGCTTTTGCCAGCATTTGCAGCCCTTTAATAAGATTCTGGTTCGGTTGGTAAATAGAATCATCCGGAATAATATAAACTCTGCCGTTTTTCACTGCATCAATACTTGCAAATCTCTGCTCTCCTGTTATTATCGAGGGATCCGCTGCAAGACTTGCGGGAGCGATTATTATATCGGGATTTTTTTCTATCAATCTTTCGACACTATATTCGGGCCATCCGGTCAGATTATCTTCTGCTACTATATTTATTCCACCTGCTTTTTCTATAAGGTCGTTAGTGTAAGTATCGTATCCTATGCTCATTAATGGTTCGCTATTTATCTCCAGGAAAACTCTCGGCTGCTGTTCGTCACTTAAATCCTTAACCTGGTTATATATTTCATCGACCTGTTTCCTGAGTTCGTTTACAAGTTCTTCTCCCTTATCGCCAAATCCGATTATTTTACTAATATTGACTATCTCATCATAAACACCCTCGATACCCTGAACATTGATGACTCTGTAAATCTCGATTCCAAGTTCACTTATTTTTCCGAAATCATCCTCGGGGCCGCCTGTAGGTGCTATCAGTATATCCGGATTCAGTTCGGCTATTCTTTCTACATTGGGGCCAAATGCATCGCCGGCACCTTCAAATCCTTCTGCCAGCGGATCATGTTCCGACACGCTCCAGCTATCGACTTCTACTACCAGTTCCATTGCGCCGAGAGCGTCTATTATCCCCAGTGCACTTGGAGCAAGCACGACAATACTTGCCGCAGGTCCGGCAAGTTCTATTGTATTCTCGTCGCCATCCACAACTCTTACCGGGGTTTTTTCTGCTTCTCCTATTCCTGCAACCTCAACATCTCCGGTGTTTTTACATCCCGGAAATACACCCAGAGCAGCTGCAACAATAAAAATTGCAACAACTACGACTATCAGTATTTTACTTTTAAACATCATTACTCCTTTGATCTTTTGATCTTTTTATTATTTATAAATAAAAAAAACTCCCACCTTCTTCGGATGAGAGTTTTTTAAATAAAAAATCATCCTCTTTCTGCCGAAGAGAGATAACTAAAATACTTAAAGGTTTCCTGGCTTAAGGGACTTTACTCTCTGCCTTCCCGGCAATCTTTTGCCAGTGGCTTAGTTAGAGAGCACACACCCTATCACAGTGGCGGGACCGCTCCAGATTTGAACTGGATTCCCTAAAATCAAAATATACTTACTGTAAAAACAATTATTTATTTAAAAGAGCATTTTTGTTTTCCGATTTTCAATATTACTATAAAAAAAAAGAAAAGCAAGCCGATCAGATCATTTTATTTTCGTTTAACCATTTTAAAGAATCTTCAATTGATTTATTAATGGTCATAGGCTCATAGCCAAGCTCCCGACTGGCTTTTTCATGGCTGATATATGAATTACTTAGCAGAGTATTTATGGAATAATAAGTAAACCGGGGAGTTTTATTTGCTAACTTATAATAGATAGGAGTAATGATGCCTAAGGTTTTAACAAGCCATGCAGGAACTATATATTTTGGTGATTGTGCCCCACTTACTTCGCTGAGTATCGACATCATTTTATTCATAGTAACTCTTTCCCCGGATAGTATATAGCAATGACCGGTTTTCCCATTTTCGGCAGCCAGTATATGTCCTCTTGCCACATCCCGGGCATCAACGAAATCATAAGCTCCGTTTGTAGTTATTTTCATTTTACCTCTGGCAAAATCAATAAATGTCCCTGTTATCAGCGATCCCCTGAAATCAAACGGACCTATAACGCCGGTTGGGCATACTACCACTGGATCCAGTCCCGCTTTAGCTGATTCTATGACTTCCTGGCTGGCAAGAGCCTTTGACCGGTCATATTCGCCCCTACGGCTGTTGATATCAAAAGGCATATCTTCGTCTATAACCGTTCCGTGAGGGGGCTCCTTAAGAGCATGTATGGAACTTGTATAAACTAACCGCCTGACTCCGCATTTAAGACAGGCGTCTATGACATTTCTGGTTCCTTCAAGATTGACCCTGCGGATCAACGCTCTGTCTCCTGGCATTATCGATATTATTGCCGCAAGGTGATATACGGTATCTGCACCTTTAAAAGCTCTCATCAAAGAATCTTTATCCAGAATATCACCCAGAACCTTTTCTATTTCCAGGCCTTCAAGTGAAGAGGTATCGGAAGTTAGGCGCACCAAAACCCTTACTTTTTTACCCTTACTAAGCAGTTCCCTCGTAAGTATATTACCAATATATCCTGTCGCGCCGGTTACAACTTCCATAGAAGCATCCTTTAATTCTAATTTACATAAAATTTACCTTATTCTGCAGTTTGAAAACCATCTGTTCTGATATTAAATCTATTGCTGCCCTTTACTTTACTCGATCATGGATTTCATTATATCCACTCTTGTAATTATATCCGCTGACTTATTATTGCTGTTCATTACTGGAACCTGTTAATATTATTATTTATCATAATATTTATCCGCTGGATAATATTGTGCTATTCTAACTCCCTGCAGACTTCTTTTCAAGTAATATAACTGAATAGTTTTTAGATCTATCTTATTAAAATTAAATTATATTCATTTATTTTTTCTGTTCCTATTTGGATTCGTTTATTTCACCGCCAATAAAAATATGTAATATTTAATTTCTGATATATTAAGGATTGAAACTGCTTTGAATATTATCCGTTCATTTATCCTCAGAAATGGTACCTTTAAAAAGATTAATACCAATGATATTCAAATAGTACTACTAGTTAAAAATAATATTGAAGTGGTTATTTATGCAAGCTTGAGGTTGGATTAAAAGAATTCTTTGTTATTCATTCTATTAATTTTAGAACCTTATTGCTAATTTGCTCTTACCCATTTACATCTATTTTAATTTTTTCTTAGCTTTTCCATTTCGGTATTTAACCAATTAATCGCTTCTTTTCCACATTCATTTTCCTTGTGGAACTTCTCGATTCTTTCTGGCACTTTATCTTCAGGAAATAAGAATTTTAAGGGATTCTTAAGGGCAATCTGTTCAAAATTATCTTTTCCTAATCCATCGATAAAAAATTGTACGTATGTCTTCTCATACCAGGAATGCCTGGTCATTGGCCAATCGGTACCAAATAAAATTTTATATCTGTAGCTCTCATCATCCAAGAGACGATTAAGAATCCTGAAATATTCTTTATTATTCACCTTTTTAATTTGTTTAGGATCAAATTCAAAATCCCTATAAATATCTTTAAAATAATTATTAGAAATTTTACTCATTAAGGCTCCTGAGTGTGATGAAACATCTGCATAAACATTTTTATATTTCTTCATTAGTTTTAATATTTCCCTTGTCCAGGACTCAAAATCTCTATCATCTTTTCTTAAAAAATCCCACCCACCGCCAAAATGAGCAAAATTGAGATTGATATCCGGATAGTCATTTAAAACTTTTTCCCAATATAAAGGACTGCTGAGAAATTTAACAGATTGCCTGGATCTAATTAATTCACTACTATATGCACCGTCCCTGGAGCAATGAGTAGTAATTGGTATTCTATTTTTATCACAATACTTATATATTTCTCTCAGCTCCTTATTTACACTTTCAGGATTATAGATTGATTCAGGATCAGGATGATACCCTAACGCAGGGTACATTTTCACACCTAAAAAACCATAATCCTCAATAGCTTTTTTTATTGCATCCCTGGCCATCATCTCTGCTGCGGGAAACTTGAAGTTCTCTATCTCCCTACGTGGATCAAACATTATAAAAGGCATCATTATGAAATACTCAAGTTCCCAAAAATATCTCTTAGCAACCAACTCGGAAATTATCTGTATTTGAAGCCGGTAAGGGCACTCGGGCTTTTGCCGGGAAGATGCAATCTCAACATCCATCATAAGTGGCGTTGCCAGGATAAATTTTGCTTGGTACATTTCTGCGGAATAAATTTTTCTGATCTCAGTTATTTCCCTTTTTAAATTGGAAATGCACGTATCTATTAAATAGAGAGGCAAGTAACCTTTTATTTTATTCCTTAATAATAAATAAGGTTTAATTAATTTAATGAGAAATATTGTAAATCTTGATTTAATGAAACTTTCTGGTACTCCGCAATTGCCAAAAAATGAATCGGGAAGGAATTCAAAATTTAATAAATGACAGTGAACATTTATATATCTAGGTTTTTGAACTTCTTTTGTATTCATATGCATATCCTTCTATCCATTATGTTATTATTTAGAGACTACCTTCTTTTCAATTCCAACCGAACACTGTCACAATTATTGCAACAAATACAACTAATGCCTTAATATATTTAAACCCGTATCATTCCAGATAAAAAGATTCACCAATTATAAATAATTTTATCTTTTCCTACCTGTTAAAAAACTTATTTCCCTTATTCCTTTGATATTGGAGCTAATATTCCTGCTATTGCTCCCAGTGCTGATGACCCGATCGCTATAAGTGCTACTGGAAATTCTGCTACTTTTGGTTCAAAAATCCCTAATTTTATTACAATAGTCCATACGACTATACCAACAACGGTGATTAAAATTGCACTCGCTAAGAAAATAATAGATAAACGTCTAATCCATATAAATTTCCAACTGCTTCTGTTTTTAAATCTATTAATCTCTTCCGATAATACTGTCTCTAATAAAGAACTTTCGTCGCTATCTTCTGGTATTTTAATAATTTCAGTATATACATCTGAAAACTTTGCCATGGTTTACACTTCCTTTCTAAAATAAGTATTTTTACTTATCATCATCAATCATAGTCAATAATTCAACTGTGATTTATACTTCACCTGATAATTTTCATATTACTTTCCTTGTTGTTTTTTTGAAGTAGGGATCAATACACCTGCTAAAGCACCTACTGCAGTAGTTCCTATGGTAATTATTGATTCAGGTATACTTGCACCATATAATGCTACTATAAGATAAGAAGAAGCACACAATAACACAATAAACCCCAGACATATTACTGCTATATTATATAAGAATACATCAGGTGTTGAAGCATCTTCTTTGGTTGAACCTTTAAGTACCGCTTCATTAATTCTTCCTTTTATCTTTTGTTTTGTTTTTTCGGGAATATCTTCTTTTTCTATTCTTTTAATTGCACGCATTGCCACTTTTCTTAAATCCTGGGATGATAATTCCAAATCTTTCTCTATCATGATTTCACCTCCTTTATTTTATAATCTTTTAATTATATATTATTTCTACATTTTGTTAATATATATTTCTAAATAGTAATTATTATAACAAAGAAGAATGACTAAATAAAATATTATTAATTTCAAAGTAATGAAAAGTAATTATTTTTAAATTCCCAGTCTCTTTATGTCCATCAGTTTGTTAAAATCTCTGTCAAAAGAGTAGATTTCAACAACCTTATTTGTTTACGTAAAAGAAGAAGTATAAGCATCAATGAAGCTTATACTTCTTTCTCCGTAGATTTTAATAGGAAGTCTACTTTTCTATTTTAAATTGTAGAAGGCATCCAGCCCCAGGTACTTAGCTTCGTCCCCAAGATCTTCTTCGATCCGCAGCAGCTGATTATATTTACTGACTCTGTCCGTTCTCGAAGGAGCGCCCGTTTTTATCTGACCGGCATTCACTCCAACCACTATATCGGCAATTGTGGTATCTTCGGTTTCTCCCGATCGATGTGATACTACAGCTGTATAATGTGCATTTTTAGCCATATCGATTGCGTCAAGGGTCTCAGAAAGTGTCCCTATCTGATTTACTTTGATAAGGATAGAATTTGCCACTCCCATATCCAGTCCCTTTTTGAGTCTTCTGGTATTGGTAACGAAAAGGTCATCTCCTACTATCTGGATTTTCTTACCAAGCTTTGCAGTCAACTCCTGCCATCCTTCCCAGTCTTCTTCAGCCATTCCATCTTCTATCGAAATTATCGGGTATTTCTCAGTAAGATTTTTGTAATAATCAACCATATTCGCTGGGGTCAGGACTTTTCCTTCCCCTTTAAGATTATATTTCCCATCCTTATAAAATTCGGTGGCAGCAGGATCAAGTGCAATATAGACATCTTTCCCGGGTTTGAAGCCGGCATTCTCAATGGCTCTGACTATATACTTTATCGCATCTTCATTAGTTTTTAGATTTGGAGCAAAGCCGCCTTCATCGCCTACGGAAGTATTAAATCCGTCTTTTTTCAAGACACTTCTCAGGCTATGGAATACTTCCACTCCCATCCTTAAAGCCTCGCTGAATGTAGGTGCACCAAGTGGCATTATCATGAACTCCTGCAGATCGATGTTGTTATCAGCATGCTTACCGCCATTTAAAATATTCATCATTGGTGAAGGAAGAATATAAGCATTGACCCCGCCCAGATACTTATACAGAGGCAGGTCGAGAGCTATTGCGGCAGCTTTTGCCACAGAAAGAGAAACACCCAGTATTGCATTTGCCCCTAATTTGGATTTATTCTCCGTACCATCAAGGTCTATCATGGCACGATCTATCTCACGCTGATAAATAGCATCCATACCTTCAAGTTCCGGAGCAATAAAAGAATTTACATTCTCTACTGCTTTCCGGACACCCTTGCCCAGGTATCTTTTTTTATCATTATCCCTCAATTCGACTGCCTCGAATCCTCCGGTAGATGCTCCCGAAGGTACTGATGCCCTTCCAATTGCTCCGCAATCCAGAACTGTTTCAACTTCTATAGTAGGATTGCCCCTTGAATCAAGGATCTCTCTCGCAAAAATTCCGGTAATTTCGGTCCAATCACCCATTATTATTCTTCCTTTCCGTTATTGATTAATAGTTCTCCGACAGCCTGTTGATATTCCCGGTTATCGGAATGCATTATATTTTACACAAATCATTATATTAGTATTTTTTATATTTTAAAATTAATTGTTAAAAATTATGTTTATAATTTAATAAAAATTTGGTTAAATAGCATTTGATCTGTAAAGATTTACATAAAAATATTTTTAAAAAACTTTAAATATCCAGTTGGATATAAACCGGAAGCAGGAGATGAAAAGATGATTAAAATGATCAGAAAAATTATTCTAATAGCTGCCGCTATCATTATTATAATAGCGATGTTTAATCTCCTCGCGTGCAGGGCAATTGGAGACGACCAGGAAAATTCCGAAACTTTTGAAGTAACCAGAGGCGATGTTATTCAAACTGTAAACACCAGCGGTTACATAGAGAGTGAGACAGAAAACAGCTATTCTCTTATGACTTCGGGGAAAGTTGTCTACTGCCTTGAAAAGGGAGATACTTTTAAAAATGGTGATATATTAATTGAGATAGACACAGGCAGACTGAAGCTTCTGGTCGCTCAGGCAGAAGAAAACATGAGTGTAGCCGAAAATTCCCTCTCACTTGCAAAACTGAATTACCAGCAAGCGCTGGATGCAAATCATATAGCATTGCAGCTGGCCGAGGAGAATAAAAAACTTTCCGATCTTTCCGTACAAAATACTCTGACCGCCCTCGAAGATGCCAATGAATATTTAAGCCTTGTAGAGGAAGAAACCCTCTCCACAGATGCCCTTATATCCCAGGCATCCGCGGGGTCGCATTCAGCGGAAGGTTTATATAATCAGGCTATAATAAATCAATCCACTACTTACTGGACAAACCTTTCTTCTGCACAGTCCGCAGCAAGGCAAATCGAAATAACAGCTAAGAATATATCGCAGGCCGAAAGCCAGCTTGAGCTGTCAAGAATTAACCTTGATCTTGTAAATCTGGATGTGGATAACAGTATAATCTATGCGCCTTATGACGGAATAGTCCTCTCTTCCGCTTATAGCCAGGGAGAATATGCCGGACCGGGAGTACCTGCAATTTCTGTAATAAGCAGTGCCTTTATCATAAAAGCGGAAGTAAATGAAACTGATATAGTTAATTTAAAGATAGGACAGAATGCGCTGATCAGACTGGATGCTTACTATGAAAACGCATTTGGAGGTAAAATAACAGAAATATCGCTGATTTCCACTAATATCGGTGGAGTGGTTTCTTTCGAGCTTACAGTAAAACCGGATGCGGCAGATATCCCAACACTTCTGTATGGTTTATCGGCAAGTCTCGACATAGTAACGTCCAGTGTGGAAGATGTCCTTTATGTCCCTGTACAATCCGTATTCGAAGAGAATGGGAAATCATATGTAAATGTTTCCGGCGAAGACAGCAGCATAAAAAAATCAGAAGTTACAACCGGAATATATAACTTCGATTTTATCGAAATAAAGTCAGGACTGGATGAGGGAGATATTATTCTAATTTCACCGATACAGTAGTAATTATAATAATTCATTAAGGTAAGATACAATGACAGAAATCAATCAGGACACTGTTATAAAAACAACTGATATAACAAAGATTTACAGGATAGGAAATATTAAAGTGAGTGCCCTCCGTGGCATAAATCTTGAAATCACAAGAGGCGAATTTGTGGCAATAATGGGGCCTTCGGGCTCGGGGAAATCAACCCTTATGAATATTATCGGATGTCTCGACACGCCGACCTCGGGGCAGTATTTCCTTAATAATATAGACATAAGTAAACTAAATGACAACGAGCTTGCAGGTATAAGAAATAAAGAAGTAGGTTTTGTATTTCAGACATTCAACCTCCTATCAAGAACTAATATCTACGGAAATGTCGAACTCCCCATGATCTATTCTAAAGATAGAGTCGCAAATAAAAAAAGGAGAATACTTGATGCCATAGAATCCGTGGGACTTTCCGATTGGATAAAGCACAGGCCCAGTGAGCTCTCGGGCGGAGAGAAACAGAGAGTCGCCATTGCAAGAGCCCTTGTCAATGGACCCTCCATAATCCTTGCGGATGAACCCACAGGGAACCTGGACTCCAGAACGGGAGAAGAAATAATGCTTATTTTTCAAAAACTAAACAACGAGGGAAAAACGATCATACTGGTCACACATGAGCTGGATATAGCAAAGCATACCCACAAAATTATTTATCTAAGAGATGGCATCATTCACGGACAGGAAGAAGTCAAAAAACAGCTTTCTGCAGAAGAAATATTAAGGGAGATGCCGAGACTTGAAGACAGACTTGTAGAAAACATTTAGTTTAAAACTATGAAAAGATTACTGGAAAATATAAGAATTGCCTTTCAGGCTCTATTTTTAAATAAACTTCGGTCCTTTCTTACAATGCTTGGTATTATCATAGGCGTTGGGGCTGTTGTGGCCATGCTTTCAATAGGTGCCGGAGCTCAACAGTCGGTGATACAGAGTGTCCAGGGCATCGGTTCGAATCTTATTATAATAACTCCCGGTAATTCCGGAGAAGAAAATAACCTGGGTGCAAGATTTATGCTTGCGGGTCAGCAGGTAAAGCTGAAAGCGGATGACCTCCAAGCTATAGAAAGAGGGGCAACTTTAATAACCAAAGCAGCACCGGTCGTATTCAATTCCTCCATTATTTTATATTCAAACAGCAGTACCCAGTCCAGTATATATGCTTCTTCAGAAAAGGGTCTGGAACTTTATAATATGGATATAGAAAAAGGTAAATTCTACAGCAAAAGTGATGTCTCGAATGCTTCAAATGTAGCAGTGATAGGTCAGACGGTCATAAACAAATTATTTGGGAAAATAGATCCTATAGGCAAAATAATCAAAATTGACGGAAAAAATTTTAAGGTGATCGGTACACTTGAAACCAGAGGAACCGATACATTCGGAAATGACCAGGACGATTTTGTCAGTATACCGGTTACTACCGCACAGAATAAATTATATGGACTGGATTCATACAATATGATACTTGCCCAGAGTACCAGTGAAGAAGTCATAGGCGAGGCCTCAGAAGAGATAGAATCCATATTAAGAAGGCACAGAGGTATAAGATTCGGTGAAAGTGAAGATTTCAGTGTCCGAAATCAAACACAGATCCTTGATGTCATAAGTACTATTACAAATATCTTCACTGTGGTTATCGCAGGTATTGCCAGTATTTCACTTCTGGTGGGTGGTATCGGGATCATGAATATAATGCTGGTTTCGGTTACCGAGAGAACCAGAGAAATCGGTATAAGAAAAGCAATAGGAGCCAAAAACAGAGATATACTTATTCAGTTTCTTGTGGAAAGCATCGTATTGAGTATAACCGGAGGTATTTTAGGTATTCTTTTTGCAATCCTGATTTCGGTCCTTTTAAGCAATTATACCGTTCTGGACACATCTATCACCACTTTGCCTATAATCATTGCCCTCAGTTTCTCAACCGTAGTGGGCCTCTTCTTCGGGATCTATCCGGCGATGCGCGCAGCGCGACTTAATCCCATAGATGCATTGAGATACGAGTAATATTTAGCCTATAAGCCGGGTTCTGTTCTAAATGACAAAAAGTCCTGTATTGAGTTGTCTAAGATCAATCTATATTTTATAATGTAAT
>Ga0315545_1002389_pt1 | contig 16930 bp, 26 predicted proteins | sample SalMarSW160210MG_FD_203096 | JGI IMG/M metagenome (GOLD analysis project Ga0315545, IMG submission 203096) | Salt marsh sediment microbial communities from the Plum Island Ecosystem LTER, Massachusetts, United States - Salt Marsh Sediment SW1602-10 ...
TGCTTATCTTTCAAAATTCAAATTTTCCTTATTACACAACAGGGTGGGTGAAGCAGCTATCAATCCTAAGGAATTTTACAGGTGGGGCAGACGCCGCTTTCACATTCGGAACTGCTTGTACCTGAAGATGAGAACACTGAGAACTGCTTAATTGGCTTTGGAGTGCCACATTCTGGGCAACTCACTCCTTCGTTAGTGGCACCCAGCCTCTGGAGCAGCTCAAATTTTTTACCACATTTTTGGCATTTGTATTCGTAAATAGGCATTTCTCAACCTCCTTGAAAAGTTTCTTGCCTTTGATATTGATGATTTTTCCGACTCCCACCGCTACAAAATATTTCCCTTCTTGGAACAAAGATATTGCTCTGTTATCGCTCATGGACGTTTGACTGAAGTTCATTGCTATCCACTCTCCAAATCAGGCAGTCCGGGAATCCTTTCCATTTTCTATCTGGATAAGCTCTTTTCGTATTCCTGTATGGGTAGCCGGAACGAATAAAAGAGGAAAAATTATATCACTCAAACAGCAAGGAAGCCAAACGGCTAAGAATAAGAACACAAAGACAGCGATGATTGTAATCAGATTTATTGTTTGACCTATGGCCATGATGATATGAAATAAAGATGCCCAGGTGCTGATTAATACATGCCCGGAATGGGGAAATTTGGTCATGGGTCTTAAGAAAGCAATGGCAATACCCAAGAATGCTGCAGGATTTGTTAGCCACGGCTTTTCAATAAAACCTATATGAATACCTTTATGGGGAAGATCAAGCATTAACTCTCCAAGATAGGGAATGATCGAGTCACTCAAGGTAGCTATCCCAATGGAGCCAACATATCCAATCACTATTCCCCATAAGATATTCCACTTAGGCCTGTGCAGTCTGTATATGGCTGTGGTCACAATTGCGCTTAAGATGATGTGGGTTGGATGTAAAATGTAAAAAATAATGAATGAAACTTCAGAAACCTGGGAGAATATATGAGCAAGAATTATTATTAGGATTATGAGAATGCCAGTGATTGCTCCAAAAGCCGTGAATGGAGCATGCCTCTTAAGTTCGATGAGTATTTCTCTGGTCACTTTCCTGATCTGCTGAATTGGCTATAATGCTTTTGCTGTTTCATACCCGTCCCTAATGGCATCCTGGGCATTCCCAACTCTCTTAGCATCTCCTATAACGTAAACGGGCATTTTCCCCTTTAACTCCTTCTCCAGGGGGTTATAGCTTGTCATACTGGTGGAAACAACAATGACATCTATATCATCAAAACGAATGTTGCTTCCACTTTTTTCAGCATAAACAGTCCTTCCTTCAATCCTTTTAATATGCGTATGATCACTAAATACAGTCCCCTTTTCTTTCATCATCTTGAGGGAAAGTATCTTGGCAATTGTTTCCATATCCTCGCCAAAATCAGTTGTCCGTTTAACAATGATCACTTCATTGTTTCTAGGAATTAAAGCAGTGGCGATATCAACGCCAATAAGCCCACCCCCGATAATCAATACTTTTTTATTTTCAGGCAAATTTTCCTCCAACAGGATATCAGCCCAGTAAAATTTATTTAATCCTGGTATAGACGGCACAGCTGGTTTAGAACCGGTGGCCAAGATAATCCCATCATATTTGGAGATGAGATCTGATTTATTGGCCTCTTTAAAAATTATATTAACCTTATTATTTTTTAATTCATCTATAAAATAGGGGATAAGTGTTGCCATAGAACTTTTATTAGGAGTCAAGGGAGCAAAATTAAACTGTCCGCCCAGTGTATTTTCTTCATACAGGTCAACCTCATGTCCTCTTTTCTTTAAAGTTATTGCCGCTTGCATTCCCGCTAAGCCTCCTCCTACCACAGCGTGCTTTTCAGGTTGTTTTGCACGCTCAAGGATTTCAGTTTCTCTTCCTACTTCTGGATTCACAAGACACTGGAGTCCCTGCCCTGATTTCACACCTCCTAAACATCCTTCGACACAAGCCAAACAGGGCCTTATTGGCTCTTCAACTTCTGCAAAATATTTGCCAATAAAATCCGGATCTGCCACCAAGGCTCTTCCAATGGCCATATAATCTGCTGAATACTCTTTCCTCAATTTCTCAATATCCTCAAGACTATTTATCCGCCCCACAAATATCGCCGGAATATTTATCTCCTTTTTGATCTTTTTTGCCATTTCCCAAGTCTTTCCTTTTGGAACAAACATATGCTGGAAGAGCCAGGGAGGTGTAGAACAGACAGTCCCAGCAGATATATGTATGGCCCTAACTCCTTTTTTCTCAAGAAGTCTGGAGAGTTCTATCATTTCTGGCAATTTTATGCCATCGGGAATCATTTCATCACCACTTATTCTGACAATTATCGGCAGATTCACAGAACCCATAGCGGCTTGCAGAATTTCCAGAGGAAACCTTATCCTGTTTTCAAAATTTCCTCCAAATTCATCGGTTCTGTCATTGACAAAAGGCGAAATAAACTGAGCCATGAGATAACCATGCCCGAATTGAATCTCTATGATATCGAAGCCAGCTTTCTTAGATCTCACAGCTCCTTTTACAAATTGATCAACCACTTTCTTCATATCTTCTCTATTCATCCTTTCTGGTGTCGCTCCTCCATTTTCACAGGGCTTATCTGTTGAGGAGAGAAAATAATTGCCCGGAATGTTAGGATTTGCCATCCTTCCCGGATGATTGAGGTGGACAATGGCTTTCGTTCCTGACTGGTGAATGGAATCCACTAGTTTTTTCAATCCTTCTATTTTGTTATCATCGTCAATCCCCATCTGTGTGGGCAGTTCCCTCAGGCCTTTGTCCAGATAAAAAGGTTCAGGAATAACCGCGCCTAAATATAGTGATCTTCTTTTATAAAAAGCAAGATGCCTTTCGTTAACTGCACCGCTTCCGTCGCTATAACCTGTTTTAATAGGGGCAAAAATGAATTGGTTTTTTAACGGTAACATTTTCTTCTCTCCAATTAATTCTGGAAAATATCAAAAATTCTTTATTTTTCCTTCTTATTCTGAAAAATAATTTTTGATGATATCCAATTTTTTGGCTTTTAATAATCTTACATAATCCTTGAAGAAGAAAAATTCTTCAAAGTCAGCGAAATTATGATTCATCAGTATCTGCTTCCAATCTCGCTCGATAAAATCAAAAGCATAAGGGCATTCTATAAGTTTAAAAGGAACCTTTAAATAAAAAGGCATTTCCTTATAAGAAAATTCATTATAATCTAAAATAAATAAACTCCCATTAGTCTTTAGCACATCAAGGGCACTCTTTATAATTACTTCTCTAACTTTCTGTGGAAATCCATGGAGGACAAAAGAAATAAAAACCTTGTCAAACTCTTCTTTAAAAGGCAAAGATTTGTCAATCCTTGCGTGGATAATTTTAGTGTTGGCGAAACTGGCGCACTTTCTCTTAAACTGGGAAATCATCTCTTGAGAAATGTCAATCCCAATTAATCTCCCTTTTTCCGAAAGATATTTCGCCATTAAACAAGCATTCCTGCCCGTGCCTGTCCCTAAATCAAGGATTCTATCTGCAGGTTCAATTCCCATCAGTCTAATGGATTTTTTTATAAATGAGGGATATCTACCAAAAGTCGCAAGATCCAGTAAGACGTCGTAATGCGCCGCCATAAATCCATTCGTCTCAACTTTTGATTCTGGATAATAACCGCTCATTTAAATTCCTTACCTATAACACATATTTATATAAGAAATTGCGTCCCTTCGCCTTTTCTCAGTAATCATGAGGGATACCTTTGATATGTAAAGACAGATGTTCTAGGTCTTCTGATCTTTCTATCCATCCGTAGTTAGCATCACATTTAGAATCTAGATCCTTTATATAAGGTTTGATATCAATGAGAGGAGTCCCATCAAGCACGTCAAGGCCTGATGTGAAGATCTCGTTATTGATTATTCGCTTCACCCGGACAATGCTGATTCCTATTGGATTGGGACGAACTGGCGATCTGCTTGCAAACAAGCCTACTTTCATGTTCCCAGTCCATGGAGGAATTACAGTCATTGATTCTTTACGTTTTATTCTATGCATGTAGTAGATAACATAGATATAACGGAAAAGCTCAAGTTCACGAAGGCCCTCAGCATATGAGGGATCAATGACAATACGGAATTCACCTTTATCATCGTTTATGGGCTGATAAGCTGCTTTATCAGTGTATGGTGTTCGGATTGTTCCAATCTGTTTCAACTCGAAACTCATAAAAATTTACCTTGTTATCTTCAGCTGGATATCTCCAGCCAGTTTCCTATGCTTCTTCTTTCGGGGAATACGCCTTCTCGCCCGCAGGAATTTCAACTTTAAACCAGTTCTCAGGGGGGACAAAAGGGCATACATAATTTTTATTGTAAGCACACCAAGGATTATAAGCTCTGTTAAAATCCAGTATCCATTTCCCTTCTCGTGTGAGGTGTTCATCAGGGAGTAAATCTAGATATCGTCCCGCTCCATATGTCTGTTTGCCGCTGGTAAGGTCACGGAAAGGAATAAATAATCTCTCTTCTAAGGGATTAGCTTTATAAGCCTGAAGTATACATTCTTCATTTCCTAGCTTAAAATAGAATTCCCCCCAACGAATAAAGTCTCTCACATTGCCGATAGTATCTTCTATTTCCAATTTTTTCTTCTCGCTGTGCTCATGAAGTTCTAATTCAAAACAATAATCTGGATTAGGTGGATAATAATCCAGTCCTGTAAACTTGCTGCGTTTTTCAAGAGGGATCGGAGACTGAAAATGTCCAGCAAAAAAAATATCCTTTTGCTCTCGTTCTATCTTAATTTCTCTATCCCACTTAGAAATTTCCATAGCTAATCCTTTCTAAAATTCAGTATGGATCCGTCATTATAATAATCATCGTGAATAAGTCTTTTTAAAAATTTATCGTGCAAAGAAAACCCTGCTTCTTCGACTTCTTTTATTATATCCTCCAATTTCATGTGAGCTAATTCCATTAAAGGATAGTCATTTTTGTGATGCTTTGGATAAAGAGAAAAAACTCCTTCTGGTCTCGAAACTCTATAGAATTCATGATAAATGATCTTTCTGTCTTTTAAATAATGGACAACATCGTAACACAGAATGAAATCTATCGAATTATCTTCCAGAGGAATTTTTGATTCCTCTTTAATAACTTCTATATTTTTTATATTATTTTTTCCTATTATCTGCGCTAATCGATCTAAGGCCTGTTCATCTTTATCTACCGCGTATAATTTGCCCTTCTCTCCTATAAGTTTTGCAGCGGGGACGGCATAATGACCTTCTCCACAACCAAAATCCAATACAATCTGTCCCTTTTTCATACCAATAGACTTGAAGAATTCCACACCATCTGTTTCCAGCCAAGTTTCAACATCTCTTTCCATATTTATCCCTCTAATGCTCAGGCTTGCACTTTTATAAATACAGGCTGTTCTTCAAGCACCGTCTATTCAGATCAGCAATGATGAGTTAATGCTTGAATCTACCGCCTCTGTGTCTTCTTCTATAACCTTGGTGTCCCCTTTTTCTTATTCTTTTTCTCCGGCCCAAGGATGAATCAGGTTGAAAAAAGTTGTTTGCAACTTCTCTAATTCTATCTAATAATCTTCTGTCCCTATTCAATGTTCTTTGTTTTCTTTTAAATGCTTCCAAGACTTGGTTGGATTGAGAAGAAGTGTGAGGGAGATAGTAAGGCTCTAAATTCTGCCTCTCTGCAGCAGAGATTTCTTTCTCAGATGTTTGATGGATGGCATTGTTTGGACATTCATCCAGACATTGGAGGCATTCATTGCATCTGTTTGGATCGATAAAGGCTTTATTCTGCGTGATGGATATTGCCTGAACTGGACATACAGAAACGCAAAGACCACAGCCAGTACATTTTTCAATGCTAATAAATACAGACATGTTCTCAAGAAAATGAATCTGCCTTGTGGCTAATTTCCAATTCTTTCCAAAGGCTTTGAAAATCTGGATATATCATGACTAACTCTGCTTTCTATGAAACATTTTAGGCTTAAGTGTTCCTGTAATGCTTTTTCCAGGGGGCTCTTTTCTGGTAGAGACAATCGGCCAATGCACGCCTCATAGTCTCTGCTGCCAGTTGAGCACAGTGGACATCAGATTCTGGCAGACCTCCCAGTCGTTTGAGAATCTCATCTGCGCTGATCGACCCCAGAGCCTGAACGAAAGATTTGTTCTGGGCAACTTCAGTGGCAACACTTCCACAAACAATAGAGCTTGCGCAGCCGTCAGTTTGGAATCCGCATTCGGAGATTTTTTCATCTCTCATTTTTATAAATATCTCCATGGTGTCGCCGCAAGAACCTTTCACTTTTGCGTACCCGTCTGGATTTTCTAATTTTCTGAAGTTTCTTGGACTTTGCCAATGGTCGATGACTGTTTCAGAATATTGCCTCCTAGCTTGTTCAAGAATTTGATCTTGCAGTTCACGGGCGAATTTTTCAAGATCTTCATCCTTATTTTTCATTTTCTGTAATAATCCAGCACATCCTGTAAATTTTGGGAAAGTCTTTTTATCGTTTCTTGAGTCATTCCTGCGTAGCCAAATCGAATACATCTAGGTGCACCAAAAACAGAGGCAGGGACTGCACTGAATTTTTCGAGCTCCATGGCTTTTTCCACAAAAGCTTTATCGTCAACTTTTATCTCTTCAGGCAATCTCACCAGAACACTGATAGCTCCTGAAGGAAAATCCGCGTCTCTGCCAGCCAGAGTAAATCCCTTAATTCTTCTAAGCCAGAGGATGGTCCGTAATAGACTTCTTTTTCTGGAAAAATCCCCACCACCTGTCCTTGGTCACTTCGAATGAACTCAGCGTTTGATACAGCAACAGTTTTTGCCTTGGCCGCGATGGCGGGAATAATCGGTTCTGAAGAGATGGTCTCTCTGATTCCATCATGCATTAAAGACCATGCTCCCGCCAGAAGAGGAGACTTAAATTCAGAATTTCCTCCCTTTTTTTTCGATTCATCAAAGCTCTTAATAGTCACTTTTATTTTTCTCCTTATTTTTCTTCATCAAAGAGGCCACCACATCCCTCACTTCTTGCATGGCAAAAGGAAATCTTTTTCTCAATTGTCCTAAGGTTTCGTCCAGAGAAGCTTTTTAAAGGCAGGCCCATGAGGAAACCGATAAAAGCTATTCCCACCATGCAGATAAAAAGGAAAGTATCCACAAGATATTGCCCATCTGTTTTTTTCATTCTTTGGAATCTTCCCTTGATAATAATTTTAAAAGCCTTTGCCACACTTTTTTAATTTCACCTGATACCGAATTTTCTGAAAATTCGATTAGCGGTATCCCTTGAACCATGGATTTTGTAACAGATTCATCGAATGGTATTTTCCCCACTACAGGAACAGAATTCTTATGACACCAGTTTTCGATTTGATCAGAGAGCCGGAGATTAAGGTCGAATTTATTGATACAACAGGCTGTTTTGGTTCGGAAATGATGGGCCATTTGGATTACCCGCTCCATATCGTGAATGCCGGAGAGAGTAGGTTCTGTAACCACCAGAGCCATATCTGTCCCTGAAAGTGAGGCAATAACCGGGCAGCCTATCCCTGGGGGACCATCGATGATGACTAAGTCCGAGTTATTATTTTCAGCAATCTTTCTCGCTTTTTTCCGGACTTCGGTCACCAGCTTTCCGGAATTTTCCTCTCCGATTCCCAGGCGGGCATGGACAAAGGGCCCATATTTGGTTTGAGAAACGAACCATTTACCAGAAATATTTTTCTCCATTGTGATTGCCTTTGCTGGACAGACATAAGAGCAGATTCCACACCCCTCGCAGGATATGGGATCAATGGAGATCTTTCCCTCCTCTCTTTCGGAAATGGCAGAGAAGCGGCAGACATCGATACAATTCCAGCATCCGGTGCACCTCTCAAGATTAACTGTGGCCCTTTCCCCTCCTGAGAATGGCTGTTCTTCTTGGATTTCAGGATGAAGAAGAAGATAGAGGTTAGCGGCATCCACATCACAGTCAGCCATGACTTTCTTTTGTGCAAGAGCGGCAAAAGAGGCAGAAATAATTGTTTTCCCGGTCCCGCCTTTTCCGCTTATGATGACCAGTTGTTTCATTTTTTCAATTCTTGGATCCTTTCAAACAGTTCAAGAAATTTCTCCCTGAAGGCCGGTTGAGTTTCTATTATAGATTTTCCTTCCGAATAAGCCACAGCAATGTCACGATCCATGGGCAGGATCATCAACAGAGGAATATTTTTCTTCTGACAATACTCTTCCACCCCGCTGTCTCCGATTCCGGCACGATTGATCATCACGCCAAAAGGGATATTCATTTCTCTTAAAGTTTCCACAGAGAGTTTAAGATCGTTCAGACCAAAGGGTGTGGGTTCGGTAACCAGAAGAGAAAAATCACTCCCTTTGACGGCTTCTATAACTGGACAGGATGTTCCAGGAGGGGCGTCGATGATAACCAGTCTTGTGGAATTCTTGTATTTTTTTATTTCTCTTATCAGAGGAGGAGACATTGCCTGGCCAATATCCAATTTTCCATGAATGAATTGAATATTGCTGGCTGAACCAAATTCTATGATTCCTATTCTCTGCCCTCTCTCTTTTATGGCTTTCTCCGGGCAGAGGAGGCTGCATCCTCCGCAGCCGTGACAGAGCTCTGGGAAGACAAGGACTGTATCTTTCAGGACAGCTATGGCATTGTAGGCACATACTTCGGCGCACTTGCCGCAGTATGTGCACTTCTCTTCCGAAATCTCTGGGATAGGAATAGAAACCACCTGGTTGCTGACCAGATGAGGCTTGAGGAAAAAATGAGCGTTGGGTTCCTCGACATCGCAATCTAAGAATTGAACGGGTTGAGTATTCTCAAGAGAAAGGGCAAGATTTACAGCTATGGTGGTTTTTCCTGTCCCTCCTTTACCGCTGGCAACTGATAGAATCATTGGATTTTAATCTCTTTTCCAACTCCGATCTCTATAAAGTCATCTTTATATTCTTCGTGAAAAAGTATCCGCGCTTCTTCTCCAGAACAATGGCAGGGTCCGACTTTTTTAACTCCTAAATTCCGGAATTTATCGATGATCTCCTTTATTTCTGCTTTATCAAAACCTGCCAGATGGAAACCTCCCAAGGCGAGGTAGATGTCTTTTTTGGATAATTCTTTAACTCTGGCGATGATATTGGTGATCCTTGGATGGGCACAGCCTGTAATAACGATAAGGTCTTTCTCCGTATCTAAAACCAGGGATTGCTCCTTGATCCAGCCTTCAATCACTCCGGAAGTATAGGCGCTTTCACAGATTTTTCGGAATGTCTCTACTTCTACAACTCTGGCTCCTTTTTTCCTAACTCCGTCTTTGAAATCAGAGGTAAAAAAATAGGGCAGCCAGACTTCGATTTTGGAATTTCGGGTAAGAATATCTTCCAGCCCGCCTGTATGATCTCTATGAGCATGGGAAAGTACAACCACATCGACTTTTTCAGGTGGCATCCCAAGCTTTTCCATGTTGGAGAGCAGGATTTGACCATTGGCTCCTGTATCGAAGAGAATGGATTTTCCTAGTCCTTCCACAAAGCAGGAAAAACCCCAATCAAGCTCAAGCCTTTCTTCGTAAGGATTGTTGTCATAAAGGACGGTCATTTGAATGGATGATTTGTTATTCATATCACTCACTCCAGCAGCCGGTATCAGATTAGCCTAATCTCTTCTGCAGACTACGCCATCAGAACAGGGTGGTGTATCACACCGCTCTGTTCTTCCACAACAGGTTAATCCCTGATTGGATAATCCTCCCATTATAACCGCAGAAGGAGTAGAGAATATTTTTTGGAGATTTTTACTTTCACAATCCGGGCAAGACAAATCAACCTTCTCTTTAACCGATCGGACAAAGGTTTCGATGACCTTTCCACAATCCTGACATTTGTATTCGTATATAGGCATCTTTTTATCCTTAACGATTCATTCTTGTTCCGCATTTAGGACAAGTTCTCTGGTAGCAAGGAACGCCTCTTTGATGCGGGACTCTTGTTCCACAGGAAGGACAAATACAGTAGCCCCCCGGGCCTAAACTTCTTCCACCTCCGCGGCCTTGACCACCGCCTCTTCCTTGTCCTCCTCCACCACCTTGCATCTTAACCTCCTTTCTAATTGTAGGCTTCCATAATTTTTTTATCTTCTTTCATCAACTCTTCGGCAATTTCCTCCATATTCATCTTTTTCCAGAAGGATAATTTATCATGGGCCTCGAAGTATTTTAAAGGAATGGGATGAGTGCCGATGACTACTGGCAATTCATAATATGATTCTATAAATTCTTTAAAATGGCGGATACGAGGACAGGGAGGATAACCAACAACCATTCCTGTTGCCAGATGAATGGCGTCGGCTCCGTTTTTCTTCATCTCTTCGGGAACATATTCGACATTTCCTCCCGGACATCCTCCACAATAAGAATATCCGACAACTTCAACAGGTTCTTCTTTGGCATACCGGGAGAAACCTCCTACTCTTTCTCTAATGGCTCTAAAGCATTTTCCACCTCCACAATCTTGATAGCGGCCGCAGATGATGATTCCTACTTTTTTCATGATCGCTCCTTCTTACGATTTTCAATAAATAACCTTCCCTTAATAGGGGGCCCTTTTTAATCAGATTCCTTCTTCTCTTTTCTTTGAGAGAGTTTTTTATCCAGCCAATTTCCGATGAGCATGGATGCAAAAGCAAAAAGATTTCCACCAAGAGTCGATTTTTGAAAAATAGAATTTGTACCGAATTTGCCTCTACCTCCTCCCTTTTGACGTCTTCCCGCTCCAGAGCTACCGCTCATCCCTTCTGCTTTCGGCATAGCTTTCACCTCCTTTTAGAGTATAAAATTTACTAAGAATTGGGGGATCTTGTTGCCTTAATGACTTTCTGCTTTTATGATTTTTTCGACTATTTTCATGAAGGCCTGGCTCGCTTCAGAATCGGGATGTTCAGTAACAAAAGGCCTTCCTTCGTCGCCTAAAGTGACAATTTGAGGATCGATAGGAATTCTCCCTAGAAAAGGCACCCCCAATTCAAGGGCAGCCCTTTGCCCTCCTCCCACTTTAAACAGCTCTATTTTTTGTCCACAATGGGGGCAGACCATCCCGCTCATGTTTTCAATGATCCCAAACACCTTGAGGTTGAGTTTCCAGGCAAAGGAAACGGCTTTTCGGGAATCCAGAAGGGAAACCTCTTGGGGGGTGGTGACGATAATAGCTCCTGTTGCGGGAATGAGCTGAGCCACAGAGAGAGGCTCGTCCCCTGTACCTGGTGGCGAGTCGATGACCAGCCAGTCCAAATCCCCCCAGTTGACATCTCCCAAAAACTGCTGGATGGCTTTCATCTTCATAGGCCCTCGCCAGATAATGGGCAAATTGGGATCTTGAATAAAAAAGGCCATGGAGATTAAACTCAAATGATCATTGATTTCAACAGGTTTTATGCCCTCAGGAGAAATGTCCAGTCTTTTATCTTCAACGCCAAGAAATTTAGCCAAATTGGGCCCGTGAATATCGACGTCCATAAGTCCTACTTTCAACTTCCTCTGTGAAAAAGCCAGAGCAAGATTAGCTGCCACTGTACTCTTCCCTACACCGCCTTTTCCGCTGAAAATCAGAAGTCTATTTTTTATCCTGCTTAATGTTTTAGAAACCTTTAATTCTTCTTCCCTTCTTTGTTCTTCACTTTTTAATGCAGACATTGTGATACCTCGTGTTTGTATGAGGCGGGAACTTCCTCGATCTTCCCTCCTGCCCCTGTTATGACTCTCTGTCCTGTGGAGTTAACAACCCTCTGGACGTTAGAACCATGACTTCCTCTTATCCCTACACCTATATCTTTTTCCGAGATGAGCTTTGCAGATTGAGTTAAGGGATTATTTTTTATTCTTCTCTAGTTCTTTGATCTTTCTAGAAATATCTTCTAACTGTTGCTTGAGAAATTCAGCTTGCTGTTTTAAATATCTGATTTCTTCTTCAGGAGACTGTTGGGGCATATTGGGAGCAGATGGAGCTGCTTGAGGAGCTTGGGGTGGGGGCATATATCCCATTCCCCTCCCCATACCTCTCCCCATGCCACGTCCCATTCCTCCTCCCATACCTCTGCCTATACCGAAACCAGATCCCATGGTTCCGCTTCCGCCCAGGCCAAAGTGAGAAGGGACATTGGGCTGAGTAGTGGCCTGGAATTGGGCTGATTTATACTGATCGATGGCTTCCTGAACTGTTCCTGCGACTCCGATGATCACTTCTACACCTGCGGCCTGGAGTGTCTGAAAAGCATTGGGACCGCAGCTTCCTGTGAGAACAGCTTTTACTCCTTTTTCTGCAACGAACTGGGCAGTTTGAATGCCTGCTCCGCTCGAAGAAGCTACATTGGGATTCTCGACGGCTTCAAACTTCATGGTTTCAGGATCAACGAATATAAAGTAAGGACATCTCCCAAACCGGGGATCAACTGGGCTGGAGAGCTCTGGATTCGAAGCAGATACAGCGATTCTCATTTTTTCCCTTCCAATTCTTCGATTCTTTTTTCTATGGCATAAAGCCCGTCTTCCAGCTGTTCAGCCTCCACTTTGAGCATATTAATCTCCTGTTCTTTAGTGAGCTCTGCTGCTCCCCATGGATCATACGGCGTTGGGAATCCAGGTTGGGAGAATCCAGGCATAGGAGAAAAAGGTATCTGACCCTGCTGCCAGGCATAATTCATCTGGGGAGTAGGCCATGTTCCGTGTGTCAGATATTGAGCTGCAGGGCCCAAACCTGTAGGACTTCTGCCCATCCAGCCAGGGGAAAAACCGAACCTCATCCAGCCAGGAAGACCGGTCATGTAGTACATCCATCTGTGTCTGTTTCTCATTTGGCCTCCTTCTCTTTCTTTTTCAGCTCTTCAAGTCTCTTTTTGACCTGAGCGAGTTGCTCTTCCAGAATATTCGCCTGGCCTTCAAGATAAGTTTTCTCCTCTTCCTTTGTGAAGAACCACGGAGAGGCATAATAGGGAAAATACCCATACGGATCCTGGTATGTCATCCAATGAGCCATGTAAGGCCACGCGTACCACCCTGCTGGTCCCATTCTAAAAGGCATTTTCTTTACCTCCTTTTAAAAAAATCATCAATTTTATTTTTTCTGATGGCTACTTTGGGAAGCTTCCGGCGAAGGGTACTGCGGCGGATAACCCATTCCATAGGGATAATTGTACCCATACGGGGACGGATACCCATAACCAGACATGGGGGGATAACCAAAAGGGTTCATCCCTGGATAAGTATAACCCGGAAAGGGCAGGAATCCGCCTCGTCGCCATCCACGGCCCCTTCCAAAACCGAGCCCTCTTCCAAAACCGAATCCGCGACCGGATCCAAACCATGGACCAGGATTCATAAATCCCGGAACAGGATATCCGGCACAATAACCCATGGTGCGTCCGGTCATAGGACCGAGTCCCCATGGTCCTGTTCTATCACCCCAAGGCATTTTGTTCACCTCCTTTTAAAAATTTGATTATTTATTGGCAATTTTCACATAATCCATAGAATTCGATATTGTGATCATAAACGATGAAATGATATTTTCGTGCTAAATTCTTTTCTGCCTTTTTGACTAAATCCAGTTCTTCATCTATGAAATCGCTGTAATCGACGATTTTTCCACATTTTTTGCAGATAAAGTGATGGTGATGATCCTTTTTTTCATCTGACCTGTACTCATAGCGGCTCTGACCACCGCCTATATCTAGCTTGTTAATTAGACCAATCCGAGACAAAAGGTCCAGAGTGCGGTAAATTGTGCTAAGTCCCATTCCCGGATATTTCTCTAGGAGATAGGCATAAATCTCTTTTGCACTCATATGTTTTGATGTTCTGCTCAAAAGATCCAGGATTGCTTTCCTCGATAAAGTCCAGCGAGGGTCATACCGCTGGAAACGATGTCTCCATTTATCACTATCAGACATTCTGTGCTCTATTGATAATAAAAACTAAATTGAAAATGAAAACCATTTTCATTAATATGATAAAATTAATATCTATTTTAGTCAAGAAAAATTTTTATTTTTTTATTTTATAAAGAATTGACTGGTTAAACGTTTGACTGTAACTTTTTCCTATGCTAAAAGCCTTTTCTATGAAATTATAGAGAACAGATGGGTAATACCCAGGTAGTACTGAGAGATAGTCTGACTTCTTTACAAGTCAATTACAATTTATTCGATAATCGCACGTGTATGATTCAATGAAAAAAAGTGCCCTGTTCTTTTTACTCTTATTTTTATCCTCTTTTTTATTTTCAACTCAAAGTGCCGAAAAAAAACGACAGCAATAAAAATAGAAGAACCCATTCAGGTTGATGGTGTATCAAATGAGCCGGCCTGGAAGAAAGTTCCAGCAATGGGAAATTTTATTCAGTTTCAGCCAAAAAAGTGAGAACCTGCTTCGATCCTCAACCTGAAAAAATCGCATGTCGAATGACAAAAAGAGACGAGGAGCTGAAAACTGACGATGCCGTTTCCGTTTTCCTCGATACTTATCACGCTCACATGGATCCATGTCATCCGAGCTACGAATTAAAGGGTACAGCTAGCTTTGGAGAAAAGGGTGTTCAGGGATACACTTTATTCTTGAAAATAGCCTACCTATTTTAAACGAATATTTTTAAAGGAGTTAAAGCTCATTCAGAGCATCAAAGGAATGACTTCCTTTTCATTAAGCTTATCATTCCATCAAGATGGCTTTTACCAGCACAACCAGTGCCATAATTATAATTAATACTGAAAGGCCGATTTCCAACCATAAGGATTTTGTTTTCAGAGATATTAGACTCCCTATTCTTGCTCCAACTATTGAACCAACGGTCACCACTATGGCAGGAAGTAAGAAGATGTCTCCTCGACACCAGTAAATGGCCACTCCAGCTATTGCTGAGAAGATGGTGGCAAACAAAGATGTGGCGATTGCCTTATGGATATCCAGTTTCATCAATTTTAAAAAGGGAGGGAAAAGAGAACCTCCGCTCCCTCCCCGCATGGCTGTAATGAAATTAAGAAAGAACGCACCGCTTATAATGCATTTTATATCTGGACGAATCTTCTGTGCCACTCTAGGAATCAATCTATCCAGATAAATTCCGGATATAGCAATGAGAGAAATAAATACAAAGATCATGGCCAGAATGAATGTTTTTATCATTCCCACTAAGAGTGCCCCTACCACTGAGCCTAAAATTCCACCTATAACAACATAGGGAGCGAGCCTCCAGTCGATGTTCTTCTTATGACTTATGGCAGCTATACAGGAAGAGAAGGGTATGACCAGTAAATTTATTCCAAAAGCACTAAGCAAAGGCAGTCCTGAAGCATAAATCAGGGGAGTCCTTATGGATCCACCCCCTATTCCAAACATGCCACTCATGAATCCAGCAAAAATGCCAATCAAAAACCACAAAATAATTGAAAGGATTGATTCCATTGGCTTTTGCCCTTTCTTGCCTCTTTCTCTTTCGAATAATTAGGAAAAGATCTATTGATGATCAGATAAAGGAGGATAGTTATTTTTCTTGGAGAGCTATAAATTTTCTTCCTCTCTGATTTTTATTCCATTTCTCATTAAAAGTTCGGCGGTAACTCCCCGCCCAGCTATTAATTCTCCAGAAAATGTTCCATCATAAATTTTTGAGCAACTGCACGACGGGGAATAGCTTTTTCCGATAAATTCTTTGACCTGAAAGAGGTTGGCGATTTTTAGAGTTTCTTCTGCACCTTTTACAAACTGTTCTGTGACGTCATTTCCCTCTTCGTTAATAACCTTTGCCCTCTTCTCCAATACATCTCTTCCTGTCCCTCCCTGAATTTCCTGGCGCGCGCGCGGAGTGGAAAGACCTCCCAGTTGTTCGGGACAAACAGGAACAAGAGTTTCCCTTTTGACAAGTTCCAAAGCCTTATCATTTCTATTATCCTCTCTGTCCCATCTGCATTTTACTCCCAAAAGGCATGCGCTTATGAGTTTCATGGAAATATTCTCGACGTTTTTAGACTTCAATAACTTTTGCAGCTCCACCATCAACAGATTTGTCAGGGTAGAGTTTCTTGATCTCAGATTTGTATTGGGTGCAATGGCAGGGGCAAATCATTTCTAAATCTTTAACCAAATCAAATTCACGAAATCCATGCATTCCACCGATAAGAGCATAACTCCTTCCAAACTGAAATGCTGCCTTGAGGATATTACCAACTCCAGGATGAGAACACCCCACTATGAGCACTGTCCCTCTTTCTGTTTTAACAGCCAAAGATTGTTCTATTTGCTGAAGTTCTCCAGTGGAAAAAACATTGTCTTGGATCTCAATCGGTTTTGTGATAGGAATGACATCTATCTTTGGAAATTTTGAAGAACCAGGAACGTAGATATGTGCGTTCTTGTTCACTTTTAGAAAGTCCGATAGCCCGCCCACATGGTCCCAGTGGTCATGGGAGATAAATATTTTGTCGTGGGTATTAGCCTCTCCGTGTGGCATAGATTGGGAGAAGCTGAGGAGACCATCCGTGTGACCTTCTGAGCCTGTTAGCCTCCGGCCCAAGACATTGGATAGATCGCTACAGCGTTTGGCCATTGCTGGGGAGACATCATATGGACTCTTGCACCACAACTGAGGCTTCTGGAAAAGGTGGGATACCTTTCGCGCTGAAAGCTGATAAGGGTTGGCATTTGCCAAGGGAATATGATCACCATGGAAGTGGCTGATGACAATATCTGTGCAGCCCTTCAAAGCCTTCACAATTTCCCGACGCACCTTCTTCCCCACAGCGACTTGAAAAGGGTGAGGGAGTAGTTTGTGGCGTTGATAGCCCAAGGCCAATCCAGGATCTATGACT
>Ga0315545_1002394_pt1 | contig 16917 bp, 16 predicted proteins | sample SalMarSW160210MG_FD_203096 | JGI IMG/M metagenome (GOLD analysis project Ga0315545, IMG submission 203096) | Salt marsh sediment microbial communities from the Plum Island Ecosystem LTER, Massachusetts, United States - Salt Marsh Sediment SW1602-10 ...
CGAGTTATGAGATGGAAGAAATTCTGTCAGGTGTTTTTAAACAAGAATATGATGAAGATGCCGGGGTAGCTGTAATAGTCGGTAAGGATTATTTAAAGAACCTTGAATAAGTAATAAAGTACCAGGATTGCAATGGATATAGTAAAAATAAAGAATAACACAATACAGATACTGTTTGATATAATTATATTCTTTTCATCATTTACTATATCCTTTTTTTTAAGAGGGCAGCTGCAGCAGGGTCTCCTGCCAGAATATACCGATTATTTTATTGAATATATTCTGATAATAATTGCAGTAAAGCTTTTAAGCTTCATTTTATTTGGCATATACAGAAAAATCTGGAAATATGCCAGTCTTAGAGATTTTCTTACTATTGTGCTTTCACTGGCTTCGAGTTCTGCAGTCGTGGTCATAATATTTTATATTATAGAAGCTCCGTATTTCCCCAAAAGCATACTTATCATAGATTTTCTGCTTTCCATCATTCTTATAGTGGGTTCAAGATTTTCTGTGAGGATGTTTAACGAAATAGAGTTTGGAAAGATCAATATCCGTAAAAGGAGGACGCTCATTGTAGGCGCAGGCGATGCCGGTGAGTTAATAGTAAGAGAAATAATAAGACAAAGGGACAGCGAATATATTCCAGTCGGATTTTTAGATGATGATAAAGCAAAGATCGGTCGGCAGATTCACGGCATAAAGGTTTTTGGTGGAACTGATGAGATCAAAAAATATATTAGCAAGCTGGCTGTTGATGAGATAATAATAGCCATACCTTCAGCCAGTGGTGCGGTAAGGAAAAGTATCACCTTTAAGGCAAAAGAAGCTGGTGTGATATGTAAGACCCTTCCGACTCTTTATGAGATAATAGACGGAAAAGCTCATCTATATCAATTAAGGGATATCCGTATAGAAGATATATTGGGCAGGAAACCGGTAAAGATAAATTACAGCCAGCTTTTAGGGCAGCTTGAAGGAAAGCCTATCCTTATAACAGGCGCCGGGGGGTCCATTGGATCCGAACTCTGCAGACAGGTAATAAAATTTAAACCTTCGAATCTGGTCCTTGTGGATCATTCCGAAAATAATATATTTCTGATAGAGCAGGAACTCTCCGCAAAGCTTGATTTCCATCATTCTGTACCGATTGTCACGGATATAAGGGATAGTGCCAGTATAAAAGCTGTATTTAAAAAGTATAAACCCGAGATCGTATTCCATGCGGCTGCATATAAACATGTGCCGCTTATGCAGCTAAACCCCGAAGCCGCACTCCAGAATAACTTTCTGGGTACCAAAGCTCTGGTGAAATTATCAATTTCCAGTGGAGTCAAGAAGTTTGTGATGCTTTCTACGGATAAGGCAGTAAAACCGAGCAATATAATGGGAATATCAAAATTACTTTCGGAAAAATACCTGCAGTTGCTGTCAAAGGTAAAAGGTACAAGTTTTATAATAGTAAGATTTGGAAATGTGCTCGGTAGTGAGGGCAGTGTAGTGCCCATATTCCGAAAACAGATTGAGAGCGGTGGTCCTGTGGTCGTAACTCACCCTAAGATGACCAGATTCTTTATGACTATAACCGAAGCATCGCAGCTGGTCATACAGGCATGTGTGATGGGCAGTGGGGGAGAAGTATATGTTCTTGATATGGGGAAACCCATAAGTATTTTAGAACTGGCTAATAATATGATAAAGCTTTATGGATTGGAGCCGGGAAAAGATATTAAAATCAATTTTTCAGGAGTAAGAAGGGGGGAAAAATTCACAGAAGAATTGGCTAATAGCTATGAGAAGCTTAAGGCCACGAAATTTCCTTCAATATTCATGGCTGAGAATAAAAAAGAGCAGGATAAGGAAAAAATGTTTAATCTGTTGTTTAACATTGAAAAGGAGATCCAGCTCCTGGATTATAAGAATTTATTTAAAGATCTTAAAAAGATCATCCCCAATTTTGACGAAAAGAAAATGTGGTCTAAATTATAGGGAAACGGCTGGCAGGTCTTTTAGTTTATGGTTTATAGGATTATAAAAAGATTTCTGGATATAATATCTTCAATTGTTTTATTAATACTGTTTATTCCCCTATGGGTGATTATCCCGATTATGATAAAGATAGATTCACGTGGGAGAGTAATATTTAAACAGAAGAGGGTGGGGCTGGACAGTAGATATTTTACCATTTACAAGTTCAGGACTATGAAGGAAGGTACTCCTGACATACCAACCGACAGGTTGAAAAATCAGAGGTCCCTGAACACCAGGGTCGGGACGTTCTTGAGAAGATCAAGTATAGATGAAATCCCGCAGCTTATAAATATATTGAGGGGCCAGTTAAGCTTTGTGGGTCCCAGGCCTGCATTATATAATCAGGACCTGCTTATAAAACTCAGAAAGGAAAAAGGTGTGGATAAGGTCAGGCCGGGAGTGACCGGGCTTGCGCAGATAAGCGGAAGAGATTCACTGTCGATACCTGAAAAGGTAAGGTATGACCAGTTGTATGTACGAGATGCTTCGCTTCTATTTGATATAAAAATATTTCTGGCCACGGTGAGAGCAGTTATGACAGGGAGGGGCGCCAATTAGTTTTAGTCCCCCAGTTTTTTTATCAGTTTTTCTATCCCTTTTTCGAAATTAATTGGTGAGAAACCAAAATCTTCCCTTGCTTTCTGGTAGGAATATGCCTTATCTACCCCCATTCTTGCTATCTGATCGGCAGTCAACAGGGGGTTTTTTGAGACTTTTGAATATAAAGAAATAAATAAACTGGAGAGTCTTAGAGGAAATTTTATTATTCTAAAATTCTTTTTTAGTTTTTCTTTTACTATTTTCAGCATGTCGTTATATTTTAAGGGGCTTTTGCCTGCTATATTATAGATTTTTTTATAAGTTTTCTTATTATTAATAATGCTTGAAACAGCTTCGGCCGCGTCTTCTATATATAAGGGCTGAATAAGGTTGTTTCCGCTTCCGAAAGTGATAAAAAATCCTTTATCCTTTATAAACTTTATCATTTTTGAGAAGTTAGGATCATTTTTTGACCCGTATATCATAGACGGCCGGAGGATTGTATAGTCAAATCCGGATTTTTTTATCAGGTTTTCAGAGTTTATTTTTTGACTTTTAACCTTGCTCTCAAGTGGTATTAGTACCGTAGTAGAGCTGATAAAAATGACCCTTTTAAGCCCGGTACGGGCTGCCGTCTTTAGAAATGTTTCAAGTAGATTTGTATATTCCAGGTCAACCATATATATCACACTGCCGGCTATCTTTATCGCTGTTATTATTGAATCACCGCTTTCCAGATTACCTGTGCTGAAATCAATATTTTTACCGGCAGATTTTGCGATGCTTAAGAGGGCAGTCCTGCTGCTGGAAGGACGTACCAGACAGTTTACCTTATAATTTTTCGAAAGCAGTGCTTTTAACACATAAGGCCCCAGAAAACCTGTTGCCCCTATCAGTAAAATCATTTTACTCCTGGCTGGATCAATTTTTCATTATGATTATCATAAAGAATAATAAATATTCTATAGTTTAGGTCCTTATATATTTTAAGATTTTTATATCAGTATATCAAAACAGTCAAATCCTCTGGGAGCCACGACTTCAAAATGTTTTCTGTCCAAAGTAAGGATTTTATTGACCTTAAGCCGTTCAGCTATCGCTATAATTGAGGCGTCAACATAACCTATGTTTAATTTATCATATTTTTTTAGTATTTCTATGATCCTGGTAATATCTTCATCTTTTAAGATGTCCAGGTGGAAGCTTTTATTGATTTCTTCAAGAAGTTTTACTTCAAAATAAGGTCCCAGCCTTGTATTGATTAGATAACACAGTTCTGGTATGACGGTAGAAGGTACTATATAATAAAATCCATTTTTCTTTAAAAAAAAATCCTTGACCATGCCATGGCTTTTGTCGCCTTTATCCATCAAGGCATATATTACGCTCGTCTCTAAGATCACCTGCATTTTTACTTCCTTCTATTTTTTAGTTAATCTTTACCGAATTTTTTCAGATATTGGTCCTTTTTATTTGCTATATCTGAACCGCCACTGTCGCCAATACCGATTATGTCTATTTCACTTTTGGGAACATTTTTTGTCACATAACTTTTTACCGCTTCTCTTATCAGGAGAGAAGTAGATTTGTGGGAGCGTTTTGAAAGGCTTTTAAGTTTAAGCATCGTGTCTTTATCCAGAAGTATGGATGTTCTTTCTTTTTCCATTAAAATCGCCTCATTATTTTAGTAATTTTTATAGGACTCTTAAAACTGTATAAGTATCTAATATTAATAGTATTATGAATATTAATAATATTAATATTCTAATCCTGGTATGTCAATCCTTATATACAATTTCTCAGTAAATTTTTTGCCTGCATGTAGCTGTATGATTATACAAAAATATACTCTTCTGGGGGTATATTAGGGTTAAATTATATAAGATTTGTGATATTATCTTATAAATTTTTCAATATATTACCTGTAAGAAGATAAGAAATGGAAATAGCATGGATTGTTTATATTTGCGTGATGGCTGTAGCGGTGATCACAGTTTTATGCTTATATACGTTCAGGTATGAGCCCTTTAATTTTAAGCTGTCGGAAGTAGATATATTCATAGAAGATAGACCGGCAGGTAAAGTGGGTGCTGGTAAACCAGCCAAACCTATACTGACAATTCTGCATCTCTCTGACTTTCACCTCAGGAAGAATTCAAAAGGAAAAAAAATGTTTAAATTTGTAAGGAGCTTAAGCGGTCTGAATGTGGACCTTATTTTTATCACGGGAGATCTTCTGGAGAGTGATAAAAATGTAGACTATCTTGTAGAGATGCTATCTCCCCTAAGGGCAAGATATGGAAAATATGCTGTTTTTGGTGTACATGACCACTACTATAAAACGGTATTGGAATTTTTAAAAAATATATTTAAGAAAAAAAGGAAATATACAAAGGAAAATGACATTTCCTGCATAATAAAAAGGCTAAAAGATATCGGTATAGAAGTTTTGCTCAACAAGGGAAGAAAAGTAAGTATAGGAAGCAGTAATGTCAGTAACATAGAGATAATAGGTCTTGATGACCCTATAATAAAAAAGACTGACATAGCAAAGGCTTTTTCATATATCGGGCCGGCAAAGAAGTCAAAAATCCTGAAAAGGCCTGATTACCTTAAGGCATATAGAGACACGTTTGAATTAAAGCATTCCAGTATTCACAGGCTGAATAATGACGGGATAATACGCTTAATACTTCTTCATACACCTGATTCTGAATCCATAGTAGATCTTGCATTCAGGGATTCGGATATAATTTTCAGCGGTCACACACATGGAGGGCAAGTCAGGCTACCTCTGATAGGGGCAATAATATCGGGCTGCAATATAAAGACAAAGTTTACTGCAGGGCTTTTTTATTTTAAAAAGTTTGTTCTTTATGTATCAAGAGGGCTGGGAGAGGGCAGGTACTCACAATTTAGATTTTACTGCCAGCCGGAGGCAAGCCTTGTAAGGATTTATAAAAAAAGTAGCTTCTCAAAAAGGGTATGATGTATTTTAAACTATATACTGGTTTAAAAGCGTGCCGCAGTTTTATATAATATATTTGATTAATTGAATTTAATAAATCAGTAAATTATGAAAAAAAAGGGATCAAATCCAATTTTAAAATTTACTATAATTATAATTTTTATTGCAATTGCTGGGTTTCTCATCTTTTACACCATAGACAACCCAAGTTTCTGGAAAGAACAATTTTCTACCATTTTAAGTGATGAAGAAAACGAGGAGATGGTATCCAGCCCGGATGACACGGAGGCAGAGCCTGAGGAAATCCCGGAGGATGAAAACGAAAGTCTCTCCATATGGCAGAGAATCATTGATTTTTTCAGAAGAGATGGGGGTAACGAAGACGGGGAGGAAAGCTACCCTGGGGCACTGGAGTTAAATTTTTATTTTTCAAGCCTGGAAGAGGAGAAAAAACTGGTTTCCGAAAAAAGGACTATAATCGCGGGTGATCCGGAAACAGCAGTAAGAAATGCTATTGAAGCACTGCTGAAAGGACCGGAAAAACCATACCACTTCTCGGTAATACCGGCGGGGACAAAACTTATAGATGTAGAGGTAAGTAAGAATATAGCAGAGATCGATCTGTCACAGGATTTTTTAGAAGAGAGCCTGGACAGCAGGATTTTAGATGAATATGTGATTTACTCTATAGTAAATACACTTACGGAGATCCATGAAATAGATGGGGTTATTTTTTATATAGAGGGTGTAAGGATCAAAGTATATGGAGATATAGACCTTTCTATTCCGGCTATCAGGAATAAGGAGTTTTTAGAAGAAGAGTGATATGGAGGCGGTATTCCTGAAGCCATATAATTTATTTTCAATAAGAAGGGAAAAAATATATAATACAAATCTAAAAATGTTAAAAAGGAGTCTGGATTGAAGATACTGATTACAGGGGGAGCAGGTTTTATAGGTTCAAATGTAGCCGACGGCCTGTTGGAGAAGAATCACCAGGTGGTCATAATTGATGACCTTTCCAATGGAAAAGAAGGGAACATACCCCAAAAAGCAAGATTCTATAAGATTGATATCAGGGATAAGGAAATACAGAAAATATTTAAAGAAGAAAAACCTGATATTGTGATACATAATGCTGCCCAGTTGAGTGTAAGAGTATCTGTAGATAACCCTATAATGGATGCAGATATAAATATAATGGGTAGCCTTAATGTTATCAGCAATTGCCATATTTACAAAGTAAAGAAGATAATATTTGCGTCCAGCGGTGGTACCGTATACGGGGAACAGGAATATTTCCCCGCTGACGAAAATCATTCTACCAGACCTATATCGCCTTACGGAGTAGCCAAGCTCGCTACAGAAAAATATTTATATTATTTTAATAATAATTACGGCCTGGATTATATATCATTAAGGTATGGTAATATATATGGGCCCAGGCAGGACCCTTACGGAGAGGCAGGGGTGGTAGCCATATTTTTGAAAAAGATACTGGAGGGTAAAAACCCTACTATTAATGGAGATGGGCTGCAGACAAGAGATTATGTCTATATAAGTGATGTAGTTGATGTAAATGTAAGGGCCATAGAAAGTGATTTTACGGGAGTTGTAAACGTAGGGACAGGAAAGGAAACTAATGTGGTCAGGTTGTTTAATATTTTAAAGGAGGTATCGGGCAAAAAGGACATTAAAGAAATCCACGGTCCTCCCAAAGAAGGAGAGCAGAGGAGAGGCCGGCTTTCTTTCGAACTGGCAGAAAAAAAGCTGGGATGGAAACCAAGAGTTTCGATAGAAGAAGGGCTGAAGCTTACCTATGACTGGTTTAAAGAAAATACCTGATTATTATAAATATGGATGAGAAAAAATCACAAGTTATGGTAGATACTAAGAAATTAAAGAAAAGAAAAGTGCTTAATATAGTCCCCACTCCATTTTTTGCCGACAGGGGCTGTCATATGAGAATACTGGGTGAGATGAAGGCACTGGCAAAATATGGGTACCAAAATATTATAGTCACATATCACAATGGCAGGGACCTTGAAGGCTTGGATATAAGGAGGATAATAAATATTCCCTGGTACAGGAAGCTTGAGGCAGGGCCATCCATCCATAAATTCTATATAGATATTATATTATTCTTTAAAGCAGCAGCTGTATATATCAGGGAAAAACCGGATATAATATACGGGCATCTTCACGAAGGTGCATTTGTGGGGGGCCTTATAAAATATCTTTTGACCTGTGGCAAAGTTCCTTTAGCCTTTGATGTCCAGGGAAGTCTTACTTCGGAGCTTGATACTTTTAACTGGATTAAGGGAAGAAAGCCAATAAGGTGGTTTTTTCATACCCTGGAGAAGTTTATATGCAGGATGCCGGATTTTTTTATATGCAGCTCGGTTTCCAATGGAGATATCATAAAGAATAGGTTTAAGATAAACCCAGACAGGGTAAAGGTAGTAATAGACGGCGTACATACGGATTTTTTTAGTAAAACTCCCCTGGTGGGGTTAAAGCAAAAACTTGGAATACCCAAAGATGCACCTGTCGTAATATTTACTGGAGCGCTTCTGGCAGCCAAGGGCATCTGGAATCTGGTATCGGCAATCCCTCTGGTCTTAAAGAAGGTAAAAAATACCCATTTCCTGATAGTCGGCTATCCCGTGGAGGCGGCATCTCAAAGGGTCAAGGAGCTGCGAGTAAGTAAAAACGTTCATTTTACCGGTATGGTGGATTATTTCAAACTCCCTGATTATCTGCTGGTAAGCGATGTGGCCATAGAGCCTAAAGTGGATAAAGCGGGCGAAGCCAGCGGAAAGGTCATAAACTATATGGGTGCGGGACTTCCGGTGGTTTGTTTTGAAGGTAAGAACAACCGCAGATTCATGGGTGAAGGCGGGATTTATGCCGCCGGTGACAAAGTTGAAAATCTTGCAGAAAAGATAATATGGGCTGTTAAGAATCCGGAAGAAGCGGAGAAGCTGGGGAAATTGAACAAAAAAAGAGTTGAAGAAGTCTTTTCATGGAATAACAGCATAAAGGCTACGGTTGAAGCTTTTGAGAAATTGACGGCTAAGAAAGCCGTCAATAAAAATTTTTCCCAATAATATATAATATTGTAAATTTTTATCAATCAATCAGTTAAATTTTGATTATAAAAACTATTAATCTATTAATATTGTATTACCATTATAATTATGTTATCATTGATTAAATGTGGTATTACTAATAAATATAAGTATTAAATATTTTTAATAATATGACTATTTCTAAATTGGTAAAACTAAGTAAAAAGGGCCAAGTTGTAATTCCCAGGGAAATTAGAGAAAAGTTAGGTATAAGAATAGGGGAAAAACTGGTCATATTTATAAGAGGAGACGAAACTGTAATTCTTACACCAAAAAAATACGCTGAATATACGTGTGGTTTGATGAAAGGCACCTGGGGTTCAACGATAAAGGAAGTAGAAGAATATATTAATGAAGAAAGAGGCTCTTGGAAATAAAAATAGATATTTTTTTAAAAAAACTAAAAAAAATAAAGAACATATGCCTTGATAGCACAATTCTCATCTATCATTTGGAAAAAATTAAACCTTATGATAAGTTAACCCGATTACTTCTGAATAAAATAGTAGGTGGATATATATCTTGTAGTATTTCAGCTTTGACAATAGCAGAACTTTTTACAAAGCTATACAGGTTGAAAGACTTTCACCATATATCGGTTTTTGAACAATTTATTAAATCGCTTCCCAATAGTGAGATCTATCCAGTAACCTACAATGTAGCAAAGTTTGCTGCATCATTAAGGGCAGATTATAATATAAGAACGCCAGATTCAATACTTATATCAACAGCATATATTACAAAATCAGATTGCTTTATTACTAATGATATTTCTCTTAAAAAAATAAGTCTTAAAGATTTAGATGTGATGATTTTAAATGATTATATATAAGGCCTGTAATACAAAATTTTAAAGGTCTGTTATATTATTATTTTATCTTTTTTATTTAGGATGTAGTCATATTATGTATATTGTAAGAAAATATCTTTATTGATATTATACTTCAATATTGTGGTATAAATTTGCTGTGTCAGTTTAAGTGTAAGGAAAGAAAATGAAAGTTTGTGTTATAGGGACTGGATATGTGGGCCTGGTTACAGGGGTCTGCCTGGCCGAGATCGGTAATACGGTTTTTTGTGTGGATAAAGATGAAAACAAGATAGCGATGCTTAAAAAAGGTCAGGTGCCCATATACGAAGAAGGTCTTGAGGAACTGATTAAGAAGAACATAGAAAAGGGCGGTATTCTTTTTGATAATGATGTAGCCAGTGGGATCAGGGAAAGTGATGTCATATTCATATGTGTAGGTACTCCCCCTCTGCCATCGGGAAAATCTGATCTTTCAGCTATTGATGATGTGGCAAGATTGATCGGCAAGTCGATCAATGGGTATAAGATAATTTCAAATAAAAGCACTGTCCCAATCGGTACGGCAAAAAGGATCAAGAAGATAATCAGTGAAAACCAGGGCAGCGATAATGATTATGATTTCGATATAGTATCTAATCCTGAATTCCTGAAAGAAGGCGAAGCTGTAAAGGATGCCTTCTTTCCGGAAAGGCTGGTGATAGGTTCTAAGAGTAAAAAGGCCATAGAGGTAATGAAAAAGCTTTATGAGCCTATAATAAATCAGGACTTCAATTATGCAGTAAATAATACTCATAGGAAAGACAGTGTACCTGTTCTCATAACTGATCCGACCAGTTCGGAACTTATTAAATATTCTTCTAATGCATTTCTTGCTACCAAGATCTCATTTGTCAATGAGATAGCCAATATATGCGAGAGAGTGGGCGCCAATATTCTTGACGTAACCTATGGCATGGGTCTGGACAGCAGAATAGGCACCGGTTTTATGAGAGCCGGAATCGGTTGGGGAGGCTCATGCTTTCCAAAGGATGTCAGGGCACTGAGTCATACTGCAGAGGAATATGGATCGACTGCGAATATTTTAGGTTCAGTAATACAGGTCAACAACCATCAAAGATTTAAGGTAATACAAAAAGCCGTAGACATACTCGGTATTATTGATGATAAGATAATCGGTGTTTTGGGACTGTCTTTTAAGCCCAATACAAATGACACCCGGGAGGCACCTTCTATCACTATAATCAATAAATTTCTGGAACTCGGTGCTGAGGTAAGAGTTTATGACCCTGTGGTAAAAGAATACCCAAAGGATATGGATGAGGGTGCTGTAATGACAAAAAGTGCCTATGAGGCGTTGGAAGGGGCTAATCTTATGGTCCTGGTAACGGAGTGGAGCGAATTCAGCGATTTAGATTTTAAAAAGATAAAAAAATCTATGACCAGTCTTAACATTATTGACGGCAGAAATATATTGGACAGGCAAAAACTCCAGGAAATGGGTTTCAATTATACCGGTATTGGATATTAATTATTAAAATGGGTTAGGAGGCTTGTTTTGATAGACGGGGTTAAAATAAAAAAATTGAAAGTCATACCTGATGAAAGAGGCAGATTAATGGAGATGCTGCGTTCCGACGATGATCTTTATATAAAATTCGGCCAGGTTTATATGACGACAGCATATCCGGGTGTGGTCAAAGGGTGGCATTACCATAAGAAACAGATAGACAGTTTTGTGGTAATCAAGGGTATGATGAAAGTAGTATTATATGACAGCCGTAAGGGCTCGCCGACCTACAAGGAGGTCAATGAATTTTTCATGGGAGAGCATAATCCGATGCTTCTTCTGATACCTCAATATGTATTCCATGGCTTCAAATGCATAAGCGATGATGAAGCCATATGTATCAACTTGCCCACTGAGGTTTATAACTATGATGAACCCGATGAGTTCAGGGAAGATCCGCATAGTCCAAATATACCTTACAGCTGGGAAAGAAAAGACGGATAGGAGAAAAGATTGGCGGACAGGAAGTTTAAAACTCTGCTTGTGACCGGGGGTGCAGGATTCATCGGAAGCAACTTTATACATCATATTGCAGAGAGCTACACTGGATACAGGATAATAAATCTTGATAAGCTAACTTATGCCGGAAATCTGGAAAATTTAAAGGATATAGAAGGTAACCCCAATTATGAATTTGTAAAGGGTGATATAACCGACAGGGAGCTTGTAGATGACATTTTTAAATCCAATATTATAGATGCGGTGGTAAATTTTGCTGCCGAGTCTCATGTTGACAGGTCAATAGAGGATCCCGGCGTATTTATTCAGACTGATATTTATGGTACCTATGTTTTGCTTGAAGCGATGAGGGAATATGAAGGCGGCATCTTTCTCCAGATAAGCACTGATGAAGTCTATGGTTCCGTGGAATTCGGCTCTTCAAAAGAAGGCGACATATTGAAACCCAACAGCCCTTATTCTGCTTCCAAAGCAGGAGCAGAGATGATTGTGAGGTCTTTCTATAAGACATATGGTGTCCCTGTAATAATAACCAGGACGTCAAATAATTTTGGGCCATATCAATACCCTGAAAAATTAATCCCGTTATTCATAACCAATTTAATAGACGGCAAAAAAGTACCTCTATATGGAGATGGCATGAATGTGAGGGATTGGATATATGTAAGTGATAACTGTACTGCGCTGGATTTGATTCTTCACAATGGGGAGATTGGTGAGATATACAATATCGCTGCCGGAAATGAGAAGCCGAACATCTGGATTACCTGGAAGATACTGGAGCTTCTGAGTAAAACAGAAGATATGATAAAGCCAGTGCCGGACAGGCTTGGCCATGACAGAAGATATTCCCTGGACTGTTCAAAATTAAAAAAGGAGCTGGGCTGGGTGCCCCAGTATAATTTTGAACAGGCGCTGGAAAAAACGGTTAATTGGTATAAGGAAAATGAAAAATGGTGGAGGCCGTTAAAGAAGGGAAGTTAAAGACTGCTTTATAAATTTATCCTATATTTATATGATATTTCATTTCAAATATAGGCACCAGGAGTTTAATTTCTTAAAGATTGCTGTGACCAAAAACTTTTATGCTGCTTTTATTTAATAATATGACAGAGGGCCTGATGTTATGAGATACGAGATGAAACATGCCAAAAAGCCGGAGAGGAAAAAAGTTAATGCCAAATTCAATAGAAAGAAGATCATAGCAATAACACTGGGTTCTATAGCAGTAATAGCAGTTATTGTGCTATGCGTTTTATATTATGAGATTATCTTTAACTTTATAGATTCAAAGATAGACTTTCTTTCTGATTGGTTTTCAGGCGGCAGCACTGTTGAAGACTCGAATGTTCCTGAAGAACCCGTAGAAACAGCAGTTGAAGATGATAATACACAAGATAATATGGAAGAATTACCAGAGGAATCAGAAGAAGAACCCAAAGAAGAGGAGGAAGAGGAAGAAACCGAAGAAAAAACGGCGCCTACCATCAAGCTTGAGGTATACGAAAATGCTACTCTTGAAGGCGGTGTGTGTTACTGGAGAGTAAGAGCCGTTGTCACCGGAGATCCTGTCCCTAAAATAAAATGGAATAAAGATGACAGCCTTGGTTCTTTAGGAGATAAAATTGCCCAGGTCAATTTAAATGATCCCAGTGAGACATTCACCCTTACTGCTACTGCAACAAATTCTGAAGGTGCTGCCGTAGATTCAATAAATTTAATCTGGGAATGCAACAGCAAACCACTAATAAAGGGAATTTCGCTATCAGAAGATGTTCTATATGTAGGAAAGCAATACCAGGTATTTGTTGATGTCTCGGATGTGGATAATGATGTCCTTTCCTTTAATTGGGTTGTGACCGGAGGGTCTATTGTCGACAATACTGCAAATCCGATTGAATGGAAAACGCCCGATACAACTGGTGATTACAAGATTTCCGTTGTGGTAAATGATGGACATGGAAATACTGCAGAGAGTTCGGTAGCAGTATATGTGGGAGAGGTGACTGAAGTGACTGAGGTGACTGTGGAAAATAATCCTGAAAATATAACCATCCCTAAGAAGACAGGGGAGGGTGGCTATATTGAATATGGAGGAGGTACTCATATAGGCGCGGATATATATGCTGGTGATTCAGATGGTAACCTGCCCTGCAGCGGATTTGTAAGTTTTGATATATCAGATTTGGGGGGGAGTACAGTAGAGTCGGCTTCCCTTACACTCAGCAGTGCTTCTATATCTGGAGATCCATTAAAATTTCTTAAAAAATTGAATATAAATGTATTGAAGTGGGGGGCGGAACCAATCACTCAAAGTGATTTCGAATTGGACGGTTATTTTATAGCAAGTTATAATTCCCCTAATATTACCTGCAATTCGTCTGTGTTGAAGGAAAAGCTCCAGGAAGCCATAAACGGAGGTAAGTCCAGATTCCAGGTTAGAATACATTTCAGCGGGCCTTATACCGATGGTGATAGTCAAGCTGACGGCTGGAGGTACTCACAGAGCAATGTAAATTTAAATGTTACAGTGATCCGATAAATAATAATTTGCTTGACATTATAAAAGAATTATGTAATTATTCTCTACACAATATTCTTAATAAAAATATAGAAATAAATGTAGTAATTCAATAGTAAAAAAATAATTTATACGTAGCAATGAGAAGGAAAAGTCTCCATAAAAAGTATAATATTTTTTATAGCAGAAAAGCAGTACTGGTACCTGTCTTATTCCTACTTATAATCATGTTTTTATTTACATTTTCCTGTAACCTGACCAAAGATTCCACCCAGAAGTCAGACGTTGATAAATCCGATGATCAATCAGCGGAAGGATTCCAGGATATTGGCCAGGAACAGGCAGCAGACATCAATGAAAGTTCTGATACTGTTGAAGAGGCTTCAGAAACTGAAGATGAGGAGGAAACTGAAGATAAGGAGGAAACTGAATATGAGGAGGAAACTGAAACCAGCGAGCTTACCATAAATGTATATTACTCGGACGCTATGGGAGAATATCTGGTAGGTGAAGCCAGAGTGGTATCATTTGAGAATAAATATGTGGATGCTCTAAATGAACTTATGAAACTTCCTGTTGATGGAAGTCTTTATCGGTTGGTCCCGGATAGCACAAAGGTAAATTCGGTAGTTGTTGAAGAAGGCCTGGCAAAGGTCGATTTTTCAAAAGAATTCATAGAAAATAAAATTACCAGCGATACGGAGGATAATTTACTTATTTATTCAATTGTTAATACATTGACCGAGTTTTCAGAAGTAAATTCAGTTTCTTTTTATATAGATGGTGAAAAACTGGAGACCTTGGGCATGACTGATGTTAGTGAACCTTTTTTCAGGAGAAGTGATTTAATAAAACAGTAAGGTCAGGGATTTATGAGCAGGATATTAAAAATATTAAAATTATCTGTTGTTTTTTTATATATAATCATTTTCAGCCTGGCTATTATTTATCTTCCTGTTGATGGGAAACTTTATGCCCAGAGCGGGAAAATCACCGTATTTGTTGATGCCGGCCACGGCGGCGGTGACCCTGGAGCGGTAAGATTTGGTCTCCAGGAAAAAGATGCAAATCTTGATATTGCTTTAAGATTAAAATCAAAACTGGAGGCAAGCGGTTTTGCGGTAATAATGACCAGGACCGATGATAGATATTTAAGTCTGGATGATAGAGTAAATATGGCTAATAGTTCCGGAGCTGATATATTTATATCTATTCACAACAATGCAGCGCTGTCCCAATACGCCCATGGAACAGAGACTTTCTGGTGCTCGAATGGGGTAAGTGGTTCAAGCCAGCTTGCAAGTCTTATACAGAGTAACCTGGTAAATCAGATTGGAAGGGCAAATCGTGGAGTAAAGACAGCTAATTTTAGGGTTATTAAGTATACCAAAATGCCTGCGGCATTAGTTGAGTGTGCCTTTGTTTCTAATCAAACGGAATCCGAATTGCTTAAAACTGCTGATTTCAGGGAAAAGTGTGCAGTTGGACTATTTAATGCGATTGTAACCTTTTCCAAGGGTATTGATAAAAAATCTGGTTATTACAGCAGCAGCAGCGGAAAAAATACTTCAGGCTTTACGGTGGAAATAGATGAACCTGAAAATGGTTTTGTTGCTAAGCAGGATTTTGCTATAAGTGGATGGGCAGCAGATTTAAAGAACAGTCCTCCGATACAGCTGGCTAAAGTTGAATTTTATAAAGGACCCGAAAGGAATAGTAACAATTTACTTGGAGACAAAACCAGTTTTAAAGACAATATACTGGGTGCCATCGGAATTGTAAGTGGGGGATGGGAACAAACTATAAAGATTAGTAAACTTGATGAAGGCGAAAATATTATATACGCTTATGCTTATGATTCAGACAATAATTACAGTACAGCTAACGTCAAAGTCAATGCCATAAAAGATGGTGGTCCGGATAGTGATGTAAATATTAATCCTACGGCTGATCCGGGCGGACCTTATACTGCACTTGTGGGCCAGGATATTACCTTTGACGGTTCAGGCTCATCTGATTCAGACGGCGAGATAGCCCAGTACACGTGGGATTTCGGTGACGAGTCTACCGGAGCTGAAGTAAATCCCGTTCATGCATATACTGAGGCAGGAAAATATAAGGCAAGTCTTACCGTAGAGGATGATGATGGAGCACTGTCTGCAGAGGTTACCACCACCGTTACCGTGACCGAAGAGGAAGAGGAAGAAGATAAAGAACCCGGTCAATTTGAACAGGTTTCTAATAGCACAAGCTTCGTCGGGTATATTGATATTACAGTAGATGACCTTGTAAGGATATTTATAGACAGGGGTTCCACAAAAGTAAAATGGGCAAGAAGAATAGCCCCGATCTATATCCAGTACGGAAAGCTCTTCAATATGAGAGCTGATATTGCCTGGGCTATGATGTGCCATGAGACTGGTTTCTTAGAGTTTACAGGAGACGTAAAACCGGATCAGAATAACTTTGTGGGCATAGGTGCAACCGGTGGAGGAGTACCTGGTGACAGCTTTGCTACTGAAGAGCTTGGCATAATAGCACATTATGCACACCTGGCATGGTACTATTATCCCGATCATATAAACCAGTACTGCAGCAAGCAGCATGATCCAAGGCATTTTGGTGATTCACATATAAGATATACAGGTGATACATCTCTGGGATTCCTAAACGGCAGGTGGGCTCCTGGAGTAACTTATACCGATAAGATAATATTATATGCTAACCAGATAATACAGGGGATAGACCAGACCGATGTGCCACCCGAAGAGACTGTAACAGCAGAGGCAGGAGATAACAAGACTGCAGAGGTCGGCCAGGAGGTTTCCTTTGATGCATCAGGCAGCACAGTTTCTCCTATAACCGAGGATACAGTAATTACCTACTTAT
>Ga0315545_1002395_pt1 | contig 16915 bp, 14 predicted proteins | sample SalMarSW160210MG_FD_203096 | JGI IMG/M metagenome (GOLD analysis project Ga0315545, IMG submission 203096) | Salt marsh sediment microbial communities from the Plum Island Ecosystem LTER, Massachusetts, United States - Salt Marsh Sediment SW1602-10 ...
CCGATACTGACGTTTTTGCCGATATAGACATTTGCTATAAGAACACTGTCAGAGCCGATTGAAGAGCCGCTTTCGATAACGCAGTTTGGGCCGATTTTAACACCTTCGGCGAGTTGTACGTCACTTGCTACTGCTGTACTCGGATGTACTATGATTTTCCGTTCAGCTTTTCTGTTTTCCACCAGACTATTTTTCTCCTTGTTTTGGGATTGGCAAATTTTTCATAATTTTTCGTTGTCAACAAGCATAAATTTAATCTCTGCTTCGGCGACAAGTACGTTGCCGACCATAGCCCTGCATTTGCATTGTGCGGTTCTTTTTCTTGACCTGATAGTTTCTGCCGTCAGCACAAGCTGGTCGCCCGGGACAACCGTCTTTCTCAGCTTTACGCGGTCCATACCGAGCACGACAGCAAGTTTGCCGGTATGTTCGAGTGTCTGGGCAAACAGTAACCCGGACACCTGGGCCATTGCTTCGACGATTAGCACGCCCGGCATAATAGGGGTGCCCGGAAAGTGGCCCTGGAAGAACTGCTCGTTGAAGCTGACGTTTTTTATTGCCTTTATGCGCTTATCGCCTTCGATTTCGACTACTTTATCAACGAGCAGGAATGGAAATCTGTGGGGCAGGATTTTTGCAATTTGACGGATATCGAGGATTGCATCGGTTCCGGTTTTGTGGATTCTTTCTGCCGCTTCAGCCGCTTCGAACAGCTTTTTTACGAGCCGTTGGTTAAGGGAATGTCCGCTTTTATAGGCGACTATCCTTCCCTTCAGAGCTCTTCCGACGAGGGCAAGGTCGCCGAGTAAATCGACTATTTTGTGCCTGACGCATTCGTTCGGAAAGTTGAAGCTGTTTTTGATAGGTCCGTCCGAGTTTATTACAAGAATATCCTTCGGGCTGAGATGTGTACCCATTCCCTTGGCCTGAAATTGTTTCGCTTCAGCCTCAAGCAAAAACGTCCGGGCAGGTGCAAGGTTTTTTTCGAAACCATCAGGCGTGATTCGGCAGGAAAAAATCTGTCTGCCTATACCGGTATGCCCGCTGTAATCAAGGTCGTAGGTGATATTCAGGCCGTCATCGGCATACGGCAGTGCGTATATTGAAGCATCGCCGTCGTTTATCGAGATAAGCTCACTGATAGTGAATTCCTTTCGATTTGCCGCCTGCTCGTTCAGACCTGCCTTTTTTAGCACCTTGTAATATTCCTCACTGCTGCAGGTAGGGTCGGGCATCTCCGGGCCGTCAACTTCCACAATCAGGTTATCAATCTCGAGCGCATTTATAGCTGCCATACAGTGTTCTACCGTATCGATGGAAACCGAGCCTTTTTTTATAGTGGTGCGTCTGTTTTGTTCGGCGATATTTGTCGCTATGGCTTTAACCTGTATCGGCAGGGCAAGGTCGGTGCGTATAAAGACTATTCCGGAATCCTCCGGGCCGGGACGAAAAACAGTCTTTGCATCCTGGCTAAAGAAAAGGCCTTTACCGGATAGCTTTGCCTCAGTCTTTATCGTTTTTTGATGCTTCAAGTTTATCCACCCTCTTTCCAAGTTGCTTTAACAGTTCTGGCAGACGTTTAGTTAAACTCATAAATTTTAAGGCATTTCTTATTTCTATTGCCGGTGAACCTAAGACTTTCTGGCCGGCTGATATATTTTGCATAACGCCAGACTGAGCACCAATCATAGCGCCATCTCCGATTTCGACATTATCTACAAGCCCGGCCTGTCCGCCGAGTACCACACCGTCGCCAATCTTACAACTGCCTGCGATGCCGACCTGTGCGACAATCAGGCAGCACTTGCCGATTTTTACGTTGTGAGCGATTTGCACAAGGTTGTCAATTTTTGTTCCTGCCCCGATTATAGTATTGTCAAACTTTGCCCTGTCAACGCAGCAATTGGCTCCGATTTCGACACAATCTTCGATTATGACGCCGCCGTTATGTGGTATCAGTCTGTGTTCGCCGTTGATAAAAGCATAACCGAAACCTGTTGAGCCTATTGTTGTATTTGCCTGAATGACGACATTGTTGCCTATCGTGCAATTATAATAGATAACGACGTTGCTGTCGATTCGGCAGTTTTTGCCGACCTTTGAGTTTTGTCCTATCTTGCAGCCGGCAGCAATTACCGTATTTTCACCGATGTTTACGCCGTTGTCGATAAACACACCCGGCCCGATAGAAACATCAGGGCCGATTTGTACATCCTTTGCTATTACAGCAGAAGGGTCGATTCCTTTAGCAGGCGCTTTTAATTTTGGAGCAAAAATGTTCAGGCTTGTTATCAAAGCACTGTTAACATCTTTAACAATCAATTGTGCAATATCGGCGCCTTCGATGCGTTTCTGGACGATGGCAGCAGCGGCATTTGAGCTGGCGAGTTTTGCTATGTGTGCACTGTTGGTTGCAAATGTAACGTCATTTTCACCTGCGGATTCTATTGGTGCTACCGCACTGATATTTTTTTTACCATCACCTGCCAGTTCAGCGCCGAGCTGTTCGGCTAATTGTGAAATCGTCAATTCCATTACAGATTCTCGTAAGATAATGGATTTGTATTATTTCAGCATTAATTGCTGCCCATTGTATCAACACGAGCCATAACTTCGTTTGTTATATCGATGCAGCCCTCGCTGTATAGCAGCTTATTTGTTCTGATTGCGAGCATAAGCTCGTTGGCGCTTTCGACGGGAAACTCCGGTTCATCTTTCTCGAGTACAATATCCAGCCCCATTTGTTTTGCCACTTCGGTTGTTTGCAGGAGGATATCCTTATAAATTTGTTCGGTCCACTTCTGGTCTTTTGCCGCGAGCTTCTGTTCGTAATAGTCCTGTTTCAGCGGCAGCTCCGCTCTTTTCTGGGCCAGCTCTTTTGCCAGCTCAAGGAAATCTTCTGTGCCTCTTTTTCTCGTTTCCAGGCCGGCCTCGGCTGCCTTGATTTCCGCGCTGAGCTGCTGTAGTTCCTGGAGGATTTGTTCCTGCTCGAGCTCTGCCTCTTTTCTGTATTTTTCATTCCTTTTGCAGTCCTGAAAGATTATGCGCATGCTGACTGTTCCGATTTTCCGAACTATCTTTTCTTCTCTGTTTGGTTGTGCCTCGCCGCTTTGGAAGTCGATAGACAAAACGATTGCACATATCAAGCAGCTCAAAACAAGTAACTTAACCTTCATAAATAGTTCCTTTCCTGATTTTTGTTTCGGATTGGATTTAATTTACGCTCTTCCACACATATATTTATGTATATATCCAAAGCAGTTAAAATAGCCTGCCGATTGAAAAACTAAATACCTGCGTCTCATCTTCGCCGTCTTTCAAAAGTGGTGTAGCAAGTTCAAACCTCATCGGTACCGGGCCGAACCACTGGGGTATTAATATCTGTATTCCCGTACCGACTGAAGCGCGGGGGCCGCCGGTATCAATCATACCCGAATCGACGAAGAACAGTGCTGAGAAATTATCACCCACGAGAGGGACAATGAGTTCGGCATTGGCAAGTACTATCCATTCACTGCCTATGGGGTCCTCTTTCTTTCTTCCGGCTATAGGCAAACCGTCTGCTGTCGTCGGTACACCTCTCGTGCTTACACCTCTGTAATCGAAGCCTCTTATGCCGTAATATGTGCCTGAGCCGCCGGCGTAGAATTTCTCGAAAGCCGGTGCATTACCTACTATGGTTGCTCCGTAAAGCTTGGTTGCGAGAATAGTTTTACGCTCAGCTAAGTCTTCGCGAATGGTCCGGAATTTCTGGTAAAAACCGCTTAATTTCCCGAATGTATAGTCGCCTGCGGCCTGTTCATAGCCGATATCAAATATATAACCTGTTGTGGGATTAAATTGGTCATCTGTCAGGTCCCTGCTGGTGCCGATTCGAATCGCTGTGATAAGATTGCCGCCTTTTATGTCTCTTATCTCTTTCGGTGCATCCCAGTCAATGCTGGTGATATCCACGTTCTCGTACCTGAAGCTCAGGCTTCTTCGCCAGCGGTTCTTATAGCGTTTTTCGAAGCCTAAAAAGCCTTTGAGTCTTTCTTCGTCGTAGGCCTCTTGTGCTCTTTCCCAGCTTGAGCCGGCCAAATCTAAAGATATGGGCTTATCTTTCAGGTAAGGCTCGGTGAAGCTGATTGAGTACGAGCTGACCTCCGTTCCGGGTTCGAGGGCGATTCTCAAACGCTGACCTGCGCCTCTGAAGCCCTTGCCGGTTATGAATTCACGAAGACTTTTTGGTTTATTTGTTATATCGAAGTTTCTTTCATCGTAGATTAACTGGCCTATGGCGCCCATATCAGCAGAGACACCGGCGCCTGCCATAACCATACCAGTTTTGCCCTCGACGATTGTCACCAGAGCGTCTTTCTCGTCCGGTTTGGGCGATTCGACAGGCATTATTGTGGCCGATTCGGTATATGCAGTGGTCCTTATCATTTTTTCAAGATAGCCTTTTCCGTCTCCACGCGCTATATCCGCATTGTAGAAATTGCCCGGTGTGAAGTCATATTCATCGAGTATTCGGCGAATAACTCTGTCCTGGATTTGCTCGTTGCCTGTGATATCAATCTCACCGATTCGAAAACGTCGGCCTTCGTTTATTATAAACCGCGCATCAATTTTATCCTCTGCTACGAATTTGACATCCTGCTCAACGGTTGCATCAATAAAACCACCTTCACGATACAATTTATTCATCTGCCTGACGCCGGAATCGCCCTTGAGCTTATTGAAAACGTCTCCCTGCTGCATTTTAAGCTCCGAAAGCAATTGTTCATCATCGAATTGCTTATTCCCGGTGAGGGTGATTTTATCGACTGTATAAGCGGCGCCTTCATTGATGATGCAGGTAAGCTCGACTTCGCTTTTATCGGCATTGAAATTTTCTTCGACATTTATAGAGACGTTCAAAAAACCCCTTTTATAGTAGGCGTTCTGAAGGTTTGTAACGGCTTTATCGATATGTTCTTTGATATAGTATATAGGCCAGAACGTAAACTTTTTTTCCTTCAGTTTAGATACTTTTTTAAGCTCTTTCAGGCTTATTTGCTTATTGCCGGTGTAATTTACCGATGCAATTTTAACTCTATTACCCTCATTTATTATATAGACCACATTGCCCTTTGATAGTTCCTGCATATCGAGCCCTACGGTGGCGAAGGCAAAGCCTTTGTTATGATAGTGCTCAAGGATTTTGCCTCGGCCGGCCTCGGCCATAACAGGGTCGAGAAAATCCGCCTTTTTGAAGTCGAGTTTTTTGCGCAGTGTCTCCGACTTACAATTTTCATTACCGGTAAATTTAATGGACCTGACGACGTTTCGCTCCACTACGACAAAGATAAGCCTGACCTGGCCGTCGACGATGCTTTTGTTGTACCAACCCCGCTGGATGCCCGGTAATTCGGTGATGCGCTTGGCGTCCTCGTCTGCTGTTTGAGGATTGAAGGTGTCACCGACTCTGCTGCGAAGCTTTGCCAGAATTTCGCTTCGTTCCACGTTTCTGTTACCGGCTGTCTCGATACTGCCGATGCGAAGACCGCTGAGCTGTTCGCCGGAAGCTTGTTCACCGTATAGCGAAATACCGTTGAATAAAAGCAGCAGAATGCAGCAGAAAAATAGATACCTGCTGCCTCTATTGGCTGCCAGTCTCACAAGATAACTTCTCCTTGCCCCCGGGTATACAGTTTTATCCATAAAATTTTCTCCTAAAAGGGAACTCTCTGCACCGGGCTGCTCTCAAACTCAGCCGCAGGCTCTTCCATATGAGAGGCGTTTTCGAACCGGGTGTATTTTTCCAGGAATCTGAGCTCGACTACTCCGACCGGACCGTTTCGCTGTTTGGCTATTATTAATTCTGCCGTGTTATTGGGTATGTATTTTTCCTCGTTTGTAGTATCTTCTTTTTTTGAATCGCCGCGGTGGTAATAATCTTCTCTGTGAAGGAGCATTACAACGTCGGCGTCCTGTTCGATACTTCCGCTTTCCCGCAAGTCACTCATTCTTGGCCTGTGGTCTTCCCTGCCTTCAGGGGCCCTGTTGAGCTGGCTTAGCACCACGACGGGTATGTTCAGCTCTCTTGCCAGTGATTTGAGGTACCTTGAAATCGTTGAGATTTCCTGTTGACGTGATTCTATCCTCGTGCCGAGGTGCATCAGTTGAAGGTAATCGACAATAATGCATTGTATTTCGTGCTGACTTTTCAGTCTTCTTGCCTTAGCACGAAGCTGAAGTGGTGTCAGCGCTGAATTATCATCGATATAGATTAGTGATTCGCTCAGCAGTCCGCAGGCCTCAACGAGCTTTTCGTAGTGCTCGGTACGAAGCATTCCTTTCCTGACTAATTGCGATTCGATTTTACTATAGCTGCATAAAAATCTTTCTGCTAACTGCTGCCTGCCCATCTCCAGCGAGAAGACAGCGACCGGGATTTTATTTATAGCGCCGATATGTTCTGCGATGTTCAGGGCAAAACTGGTCTTGCCAATACTCGGTCTTCCTGCAATGATAATCATCTCTCCGGGCTGAAGACCGCACGTCATGTTGTCAAGCTCGTAATAGCCGCAGGCAAGGCCGGTGACGTGTTTGCCTTCACGCTTGTCTATCAGCTCGTACGCGCGAACGACCAGGTCCTTCAAGGCTTCTGCGGAGTCCGATATCTTTTTGTCGGTGATGGCAAAGATTTTTCGCTCAGCCTCGTCAAGCTTTTCATCCGGCTCACCGCTCGGCTCGTATGATTCGTTAATGATTTCACTTGCAGCGCCAATCATCTCCCGCAGAAGCATCTTGTCTTTGACAATATTTATGTAGTATCCTATGTTTGCCGACGAGGGAACGGATTCCATAATTTTTCCCAGGTATTCTGCACCGCCGACCTCGTCGAGCTGCTTTCGTTTTTTAAGCTCGTCGCGCAGCAGGACTCCATCGATTACACCGCCTCTGTTTTTTTCATAGAGGCCGATGATAGCCTCGAATATCTTCTGATGTTCGACGCGATAAAAGGCCCTGCTGCTTATTTGCTCGACTACCTCGCTGATGCATTTGTTGTCGGTTATCATGGAACCCAGCACTGCAGCTTCAGCCTCGAGCGATTCGGGCATCGTTCGATTCGATAACGTTGTCAGGCTGCTGACCCTTTTGGAAGTTTTCTCGGTGCTGTTACTTGTTTTTACAGCCACTAATACCTCGGTCAATAAATATTAAGGTTTAAATCACACCGCTTGTGATTTATCAATTAAGCTCACCATTGTAACGGCTGTTAAGCCGACGTGTCAATCTTTTATCGTATATCGGGATTTTTAGCGTATTGACCCGATAATTTCTTTTTTTTAAGGGTTTTCAAGCCTGATTTTCAGTATAATTAAAGTGCTTATTTGCTGCAAAATTTTTTCGCTGAAGGCTCGTCGCTTACATTTGTCGTTTTTTTGGGCTTTTGCATTATGATTAGACTAAACTCCAACACACTTATTTCAGAAGACAGGCTCACCTTTAAGTTTTCAAGGAGCGCCGGGCCCGGAGGCCAGAACGTAAATAAAGTTAACAGCCGAGTTACACTTTTTTTTGATGTGGCCGGCAGCAGCGAGCTTAGCGAAAATCAAAAAAGCCGAATACTAAAAAGGCTTGGCCGGCGGGTTGACAAAAACGGAATATTAAGGGTCATTTCCCAAAAATACCGAACTCAAACTGCTAATCGCAAAGAGACTGTAAGGCGGCTGGAAGAGCTGTTAAAAGATGCATTGAAGAAAAAACCTGTACGTAAAAAAACTATTGTCCCCTTAAAAGAAAAATTGAAACGCAGGGAAGAAAAAAGGCGGCGAAGCGCATTAAAACAGGAAAGGGCAAAGTCAGATTTCACGGACGATTCACGTTTCTGAATGGCCCCTTACAATTCAGAGGAAATTTTGCTAAAATCATATCATAACTTAATATGTAAAAACACAGGCACAAAGCACAATAGATAAGGATATATAACTGGTGTTTTATGTCATTGCCTAAAGTAGCCATAATCGGCCGGCCTAATGTCGGCAAAAGCAGCCTGCTGAATGCACTGGCGGGCCAGATGATAAGCATCGTTGAGCCGACAGCCGGTGTCACAAGGGACCGCGTCGGTGCTGTTATTGAGAAAGACAACAGGTATTTTGAGCTTATAGATACAGGCGGCTATGGGATAGTTGACAGGGGCGATTTGACCGCACATATAGAGCAGCAGATTCGACAGGCGATTGGCTCAGCCGAGCTTATCATTTTTATGGTTGATATCCGTGACGGCCTCGTGCCGCTGGACCAGACAATAGCAAGGTTGCTTCGTAAGGAAAATTTTAATGTTATCGGCGTAGCCAACAAGGCCGATTCCGCAAAATTCTTTCCCGCTGCCGGCGAATTTGCAAAACTGGGTTTCGGAGACTTTCTTTGTATCTCAGCGACGGACAACATCAACAAAAATGTACTCCTTGAAAAAATAGTCGAAAGACTTGGGACTTTGGGCACGGAAAAACCGGCTGAGCCCGTAATGAAAATTGCGATAGTAGGCAAAAGAAACACCGGCAAAAGTACCCTTGTTAACGCTATGGTTGGCGACGAGAGGATGATTGTCAGTGAGCTGCCCGGAACGACAAGAGATGCTGTCGATGTGACTTTTGAAAAAGACGGCAGGACTATGGTTGCAATTGACACCGCAGGAGTGAGGAAAAAAGGTAAAATGTCCGACAGCATCGAGTTTTACAGCTATGTTCGTGCGACACACTCGATTCGTCGCGCTGATGTTGTCTTGTTTCTGATTGATTCAACAGTCCCGATATCGCAGGTGGACAAAAAGCTCGCTCGTTTTATCACCGATGAGTACAAGAGCTGTATTATCGTTGTAAATAAATGGGACCTCGCTAAGCAAAAAGCCGCTACCAGCGACTACGAGGATTACCTTACAAAAATGCTGCCTGCCTTGAAAAATACCCCTATTGCATTTACTACAGCAACTGAGGCTAAGAACGTGCAAAGTCTGCTGGACCTTGCCGCCAATATTTATAAGCAGTCCTCGATGTGGATAAAGACAGCTAAGCTTAATAAGGCCTTTGAGCTTATAAAAGCCGAAAAGACGGGCGGCGGTAAAAAGGGCAGGCCGAAAATCTATTATGCCACGCAAATTACCGTAAATCCCATCACCATACTTATGTTTGTAAATAGGCTGGAACTTTTTGATGACAATTACCGAAAATATATAATAGGCAGGTTACAATCAATGCTGCCGATAGCTGAAGTGCCTGTAAGGCTGCTTGTCAGGCCTCGCAGAGAAAAGTCGTCTGTTAAGACGAGGACTTAGTGTGGACTAAGGTTTTGTTGGGCCGAGAAAGGCTTTTTTGCCGACTTATTAACTTTGCAGGGCTGTTACGATGTTAGTTGTAATCCTTTTAATCTCTATTCTTTCATTTGTTTTGGCTTATCTGTTTTATGGGAAGTTTTTGGCCGGGCAATACAATCTGGACGACAATCGCCCAACGCCGTCTCATACCGATTATGACGGCATTGACCGCGTTCCGGCTCACAAAGCGGTTTTACTCGGTCATCATTTTTCCTCCATCGCCGGCGCCGCTCCTATTGTCGGACCGGTTATCGCAGGCATAGCTTTTGGCTGGCTTCCTGTTTTATTGTGGGTTATTTTAGGCTCGATTTTTATAGGCGGTGTGCACGATTTTTCGGCGCTCATTGCATCCGTTCGCCACAAGGCTCGCTCAATTGCCGAAATTGCCAGACAATATCTGTCACCTCTTGCCTACAAGCTTTTGCTCGCGTTTATCTGGTTGAGCCTGGTTTATGTTTTGATTGTTTTTGCCGACCTGACGGCTTCTACATTTGTTCAGGACGGCGGTGTTGCCACTTCTTCGATTTTATTTATAGGTTTGGCTATTCTGTTCGGCCTGAGTATATACAGAATGAAGGTGCCGCTGTTGCGCTCGACGCTGTTTTTTGTGCCGCTGATTTTTGTGGCTGTCTGGGTCGGGCAGAAAATACCTCTTTCACCAGATATTATTCCAAGAATCATTGGTGATGACCCTAAAAAGACCTGGTCGCTGGCCTTGATTTTTTATTGTTTTTTGGCTTCTACGACGCCGGTTTGGATTTTGTTGCAGCCGCGAGATTATCTGTCATCGTATCTTCTTTATGCATCTGTTTTAGGAGGTCTGCTCGGTATATTTTTTGCCGGTGTGGCAATCAGTTATCCGGCCTTTACCGCCTGGAACGTACCCCAGATGGGGACATTGTTTCCGATTTTGTTCATCACGGTAGCCTGTGGAGCCTGTTCCGGTTTTCATTCCGTTGTGGCTTCCGGAACATCTTCGAAGCAGCTCAACAAGGAAACCGATGCCAAAACCATAGGCTATGGCGGAATGCTCCTGGAAGGACTCGTGGCAGTGGTCGCCTTGTCAACGGTTGCAATGCTCAAAAGCGGTGACCCCCTTACCAAAGAAGCACCGCTTGTTATTTATGGAAAAGGAATGGGTTCGTTTTTATCTTCGTTGGGGATACCGCAGAAGATGGGTTTTTCTTTTGGCCTGCTTGCCCTGTCGGCTTTTGTTCTTACCACTCTTGATACCGCAACAAGATTAGGCCGTTATATTTTTGAAGAGTTCTTTAACCTCAAGTCGGTTCGCAGCCGCTATCTTTCAACTATAGCGACGCTGTTGCTGCCTGCAATATTTGTTCTTATTACCCTGAAGGACTCATCGGGCGAGCCGATACCCGCCTGGAAGGCAATTTGGCCTATCTTTGGCGCAAGCAACCAGCTCCTGGCGGGACTGGTTCTGCTGGTTATTACCGTTTGGCTTAGTAAGATGGGCAAAAAAATATGGTTTACACTCTTGCCGATGATTTTTATGAATGTTATGACGGTCTGGGCTTTGGTGCTGCTGCTTATGAAAGGCAGGTTTTCTCTGATTGGCGTTATTGCTGGTATATTGTTGCTGCTGGCTGTGTTTTTGATAGTGGAGGCTTTCAGAACAATTAAAAAAGTAGTCAGTTTTTAGTGTTACAAGCAGGTCGTTCAAAAGTAATATTGGCTGCTTTAACAACGGATGTTTTGATAATATTTTTAGCTCTTTTTTGTGCTATTGGCTGGGGGAAATGGGTGTCAGTTCAAATTCGGCTGCTGCCGGCGGCGGTACCAGCTCAATTTCATTATTGCGCACCAGTTCATCGGGAAAATTATAGATGACCGGCTTCGATTGTGTCCCCTCTTTTTTTGCTTCTTCATCGAGGATATAAAGATACATTTGGAACGGCTCATTTTTGTACCGTTGTGCCGCAGCCGAGGTTGCTCTGATATTTACTGTTGACAGCTCAGCTCTGTTTTTAATCTCGATGTTATATTCCCCGAACAGGACCGGGCTTACCACGATTCCAAGAGTGGCCTGTATCGATTGAGTCGGCAGCTTCTCCTCTGCTGGCGGCAGTTTCACTGTTACCGCTGTACTGCTGTACCTGAGCTGGCCGTCAGGCAGTTCAATCAGAGGAATTTTATCGGTTATCGCCGCAGACCTCGCGTGTTTTATTTCTGACTCTGTCAGTCTGACCTGTGCCGAATGTGCCCAGTCTTTGGGAACGGCTATAGTAACTTTAGGTGGTTCGATTTTTTCGTGTTTAAGCACCGAGCCGTTTTCATCGATGCATTCGATATTTAAGGAATTCTCGACGAGTTTGTAAACCTGCACGGCAGCCGTTGTCGGCGCGCAGGATTGAACTGTAAGCCCGAGCTGTCTAATATTTTGACTTTTACGCAGCAGTTCAAGTATGTTTAATGAATATTCACCGGCTTGTTCTAAGTTGCTTTGTTGTTCCGGGCCGAGAAAAAACTCGAATGAAACTTTCCTCTCACGCAGCTTTCTCTGGACTTCATCGATTTTCGAGGCCGCTCCTTCGAGCACTATCTTTTCAATATTAAATGATTTTTTGTTATTGAAGGTTATCCATAGCTTCGGGTCGGCTAATTCGTTGATTTTTATTACCCCTGTTGTTACTGTCAGGGTTTCTGTTTTTGCTCTGTCTGCCCATACCCATATTAATATTGTCAGCGATATTACTACGAAAAATTTGCCGAGCTTTAACTTTTTCTTCGCCATCTGAATCGAATCCGTTATTGTTTCTCCGTGCCGTGTTTTTTCATGCGATGTTTCCATATTCTGCCGAATATAGGCAGCATTTCATCCACCTGGCTGGTTAGCTTTTTTCTAAGCTGTGACTGGCTTATATTTCGTGTAAGTCGTCCGTCTTCGGCGATGGAAATAATCCCCGTCTCCTCGCTCACCACGATGCACAAAGCGTCCGAGCCTGTTGTGATGCCTATAGCCGCCCTGTGCCGGGAGCCCAGCTCAACGCCGTGCTCGCTTCCCGCCTCCGCTAAGGGAAGCTGTACGCGGGAGGCAACTATGCGGTCACCGCGTATTATAACCGCCATATCGTGAAGCGCGGTGCCGGGCTTGAAGATTGTCTTTAATAGTTCACCGCTGACCAGAGCGTCAAGTCGAACTCCTGTCTCGATGAACTCGCCCAGAGCTACGCGCTTTTCCATAACAATTATAGCGCCGATTTTCGCTGCCGAGAGTTCCGTAACTGCGGTTATTATTCCCTCAGCCGTTCTTGCCAGTTTCTGAGACGATGTCCCCAGGAATCTCGGCTGTCCTATTCTTATCAGCGCCCTTCTTATTTCAGGCTGAAACGCTGCCACCGTAATAATCAGAACGAAAATCAAAAAGTAGTTGTACAGATATTGAAGTCTTGCGAAATCAAGACGCTTAACGATAAGATTCAAAACCAAAAAACCGATGATTAAAATGAATATTACGCTGCGGAATAACCTTTCACCACGAGTCCCTTCCAGGAAATCCACTACCCAGTAAACAACCAGCCCGATAAGAAAAAGCTCGATTGCAACTATCCATAAGTTATATTCCATCAACCGTCTGAAGTAATCGGTGAGCATTTCCAAAAATCAAGTCCCTTTGATGATAGCCTGCAATCTACTTATGTTTTACCGTGAATCAAAAGTGTTTTAGGGTACTCTTCTGTCGCTCAATTTACTGGGCTTGTCCATCATCAGCACCTTGTCTATGTCACCCATCAATTCTTGCTGGTTAGTACTAACTACTCGCGTATGTCTTCTCTGTCCTTCAGCCGATGTTTCTCCCAGTTGTTCCAGACAGCCTGTCAGCAAGAAAGCCATAAAGAACAAAATAAGCCCCAAAACAAATTTTCTTTTCATCGTTCTTCCCCTCAATGCAATTTAAGATACCGGCCCTGTAATCGTCTTTTAGAGCCGGCTTTCAGTCAATAGCTGCTGCAATCTCAACTTTCGAAGGCTCATTTTATTATATCAGTTGCTGGAGACGATGTCAACGCAAAAAAGTCCGAGATTATCCTTTTTGGCCGGCAGATTCTTTATTTAAAGCCCGTTGCCGGATTCAGATGACTTTGCCGAATTATATAGGACCTTGTCGGAAACAATTGTGTTCGAACAGTTAAGAATTGACGGATTCGATACTTATTTCTATATGTTTTTTGAAGTTTTTGTCATCCGTATCGGGAAAATCACTTCGGAAGTGCACACCTCTGCTTTCCCGGCGTAGCTGGGCACATCGGGCCATAAGAAGGCTCACGCTGAGCATATTCTGGCATTCCCACCCCGATGGTGTTTCGAATGTCTTGTCCATTACATAACGCTGCCAGAACCGGATGATTTCCTGCGCTTCTATCAGAGGCCTTGCTCTTCTGGTTATTCCGACGTTCCGCCACATAAGAGCCCTCAAGGAATTTCTAACGTCGTCCGTATCGAGTAGTGTCCTGTTTGAATGAGGAATTTTTTGTTTAATCGCAAAAGCTCTCGTGCGGACCTTTTCTGCTTTTATTTTTTCGCAAACGCCTCTTCCCGCTGTCCTTCCGAAGACGAGTCCTTCCAGAAGCGAGTTGCTCGCAAGCCTGTTGGCACCGTGCAGACCTGTGGCAGCTGTTTCCCCGCAGGCGTAGAGATTCTCAATGCTCGTTTTTGCTGAAAGGTCGGTTTTCACCCCGCCTATTATGTAATGTGCGCTGGGACGCACAGGAACGAGCTCTTTGCTGATATCTATATCGAAGCTTTCACACAGCTCGAAAATATGCGGAAATCTTGTGGCAACATATTTTTTGTCTAAGTGACGAACATCTAAGTAAACATGTGTTGATTTGGTTTTTAGCATCTGCAGAAGGCACGCTCTGCTCACCACATCTCGCGGTGCCAGTTCCGCGTCTTTATGATATTCCTTCATAAAGGCTCTGCCCCTGGCATCGAGCAGGATGGCACCTTCGCCGCGAAGAGCTTCGGTAATCAAAGCCCTTGATGCGCCGGCGACGTACAAAGTCGTAGGGTGAAACTGGAAAAACTCTAAATCCTGCAGAACTGCCCCCGCACGCCAGGCCATTGCAATCCCGTCAGCCGTCGCAACTTCCGGATTGGTCGTTTCCCTGTACAGCCTGCCTGCTCCGCCCGTTGCCAATATCGTCTTCGCTGCCCAGATTATTTGCCTGTCCCGTTTTTTCTGGCCGATTATACCTAAGCATTTGTTTTCGTCGTCGCACAGCAAATCTATGGCGAAGAAATTTTCCAATATTTTTATATTCTGACGCTGTTTTGCGATTTTTATAAGAGTTTCTGCTATTATTCGCCCCGTCTCGTCTCCGTGTGCGTGAATTATTCGGCTGTGTGAATGTCCTCCTTCAATCGTTGCCATCAAATTGCCCGCGGATTTGTCGAATTCGGCGCCCCAGCGGACTAATTGTTGTATCAGTTCCGGCCCCTGACGAATAACTATATCGGCAACTTTTTCATCGGCAAGACCGCAGCCGGTCTTTATCGTATCCGCTATATGTGATTCAAACGAATCTTCTTTCCTGATTACCGATGCTATCCCGCCCTGTGCCTTCCAGGTATTGCTTTCGTCGAGTTCGCCTTTGCAGACAATAATGACTTTACAGTTCTCCGCGGCATCGATTGCCGCCCGAAGCCCCGCAATCCCTGCCCCGACAACTAAGCAATCCGTGAATATCTGCTGCGTCGAGCCTGTATCGACTTCTGCTAAGTAACGTCTGCTGTGTCCGAATGGACCAGGACTTTTCTTTTGACGACCCTTTGTTTGTTTATCTGCTGACATCTTAATTTATGAGAACCTCTAAAAATTCAGGTTATTAGAGCCGCGACCGTAAGGGAGCGGTAAGAGAGCGCTCAAAAATAAAGGTTTTTATTTTAATAAACATATTTTTAGAGGTTACCTTATTTTGTATCAATCGTTCTTTTTACCAGCCTCATTCGGGTCAGCGGTTTTTTTGCGAACCAGCTCAATTTCTTCTGAGAAAAGCCGTGCATCATCGGCATATTTTAGCACGAATTTCTGCAGTTCTTTCGGCGAAGCCGTCAGCACGGCTTTGTCGTCAATTGATTCGAATTTGACGGCATTCGGGTCGGCTTCGAGCAGTTCTTTCATCTTCTCGTCGTCGGTCAGCGCCAGTTTCAGCTTTGGTTCCGAATAATCGACTTTAGCGAAAGTGTGTGCCGGTATAAGAAAAAATGCGTTGTAAGCCCAGTCTGCTTTATTCGCATCTTCTATATCACAGGGAAACTGCGCAGGATAAACATCGAGAAAAAGCTTGCCTTCCAGCTTTACTAACTGTGCCTCAAATAAACCCTTTTGTCCCTCTTCGTCGGTGAAGGTGAGCTGGTATTTTTTGCTCGATTCTTCGGAGCGTGAGAATTCATAGATACTGTTATCTGTCTCACCGAACCACTTGCCTAACATCTTCTCCTCGAAGACAGCGTCTTTTTCCGTATATAGAGGATGCAGTGACATAACCGGCACACATGCGCCTAACATACCCGCTAACAAATAAAAAAGAATTTTTTTAATTTTCATCTTTATTACTCCTGAGAAATTTTTATAAATATTTTATTTAACGATTATTGCTATTTTATCATTTAGCCTGTCAATGGCAATCAAATATGTTCAGAATTGATTTGCAAAATGGCCTCTGACAATGGAATATTATATATATGAACGCCCAGGAAGATAAATTTACGCTCGCCCGTCAGCGGATGGTCGAATTCGACCTTAAAGGCCGCGACATTACCGACCCCTATGTATTGAAGGTTATGGCCGAGCTCCCGAGGCACCAGTTCGTCCCCGCAAGCGCCAGGTCAAAGGCATATGCCGACGGCCCGCTGCCTGTCGGTATGGGCCAGACCATCTCTCAGCCTTATATAGTTGCTCTTATGACACAGCAGTTAAAACTCAAACCTTCTTGTGAGGTCCTCGAAATCGGCACCGGCAGCGGCTATCAGTCCGCAGTCCTTGCTCGTCTTGTCGAAAGGGTATATACCATAGAGAGGTTCAACCAGCTATCCGAATCCGCACAGGCTGTTCTTGGCAGACTCGGGTTTAATAACATAGAATTTTACATCGGTGACGGCAGTTGCGGCTGGCCCGAAAAAAAAGAGTTTGACCGCATTATGGTAACTGCTGCTGTGCCAAAAATACCCGAGCCCCTTTTTGAGCAGCTTGTAACCGGCGGCCTGATTATTGCGCCCGTCGGCAGCGGCTCGGTCCAGAGGCTTATACTATGTGAAAAAAAGCTCGTCGGCTGCACCGAGCACGCCGTCTGTGACGTCAGGTTTGTAAAGCTCGTTGGTGAGTATGGCTTCGAGGAATAGAAGGTTTATTTATGCAGACTTTTTCTGATAAAGCTGTTGATAAAAAAAAAGCACGTCCTTTCGAGCTTTCGACGTCTGTGCAGTTCTTAAAAGGTGTCGGACCGGCCAGGGCAGAGCTTTTTGAGCAGCTCGGTGTAAGAACTACGGGTGAGCTGCTTGAATATTTCCCGCGAGACTGGCACTTTATTCCGCCGGCAATAAAAATCG
>Ga0315545_1002398_pt1 | contig 16908 bp, 7 predicted proteins | sample SalMarSW160210MG_FD_203096 | JGI IMG/M metagenome (GOLD analysis project Ga0315545, IMG submission 203096) | Salt marsh sediment microbial communities from the Plum Island Ecosystem LTER, Massachusetts, United States - Salt Marsh Sediment SW1602-10 ...
CGGGAATATTTGGCCGGGCATTTAGAAAAAAAATATAAGGTGTATCAAGCTGAAGATGGTCTTGCAGGTCTGACACTGGTAAAAGAACTTAATCCGGATATTGTTCTGACAGATGTAATGATGCCTAAAATGAACGGATACAAATTCTGTAAAGAAATCAGACGGGATTTCGATACTTCTCATATTCCGGTGGTTATGCTTACTGCCAATGATACCATTGATCACCAGGTAGAAGGACTTACAACAGGGGCCGACGCGTATCTAACAAAACCGTTTGAGATAAAACTACTAGATGCTGTTTTGAATTCTTTACTTGAAAACAGGAAAGCACTTCGAAACAAATTCCTTGGAGTTGAATCAGCTGAAAATCTTGAAAAGACGATGCCTCAGCGAGACGTAGATTTTATGCACAGACTTAAATTATTCATCGAAGAGAATATGATGAACCAGATTCTGAATGTAGAACTATTATCTGATCATTTTGCAGTCAGCCTGACCCAATTGAATCGAAAAATAAAATCACTTACAGGTTTAACACCCAACAACCTGATTAAATCAATCCGGCTCAGGAAAGCCTATAAGCTCATTCGCGAAGAAGGTTTCAGAGTTTCAGAGGCAGCCTATCAAACAGGCTTTAGCGATCCGAATTATTTCACCACTTGTTTTAAAAAAGAATTCGGCGAAAATCCTTCGCAGATACGATAGACTGAATGCCGGATTAACGGCCGGAAGGCGCAGATTATATCAGATACTCCGGATAAATCGGGCTAAAGGATTGATCTATTAGAGAGGTAGTAATTTATCTACAGAGTTGCTATTTAACATGCTGTTTAGTATGCGACAGGTTTAAAGATTAAGATTGCCTTGGATAAAAGACACATTTTAACACGGGTTTTGTGAGACTTCTATCTCTCAATTCGTTTTGGTATTTTTTGTCCAGCTATTTCGGGGGCTAATACATTTTTCTTTTGGATATTTCTCATATAATTTATTTGTTCTCTCAATTTTAAGACTCTATTCCTTCTAAGTACACCCCTATCCTTTTTATGAGATCGTTAAGAGTATTCCAACCACTCTTCTATCATTTTTTATAATTTTCAGAATCCATATAAACTCTTTTTATCTTTTTTTAATCTCTAATACTCAACCTTCCTGACCAACCTATTGCGTCTATATTGAGACGGCTTCATGCCAAATTCTTTCTGAAAACATTTTATAAAATAACTGGTAGAGCCAAACCCAACATTTTCAGAAACATCATAAACCAGTTGACCCTTTTTCAATAGATGAGCCGCCTTTTTTAACCTTACTGATCGAATAAATTCAGTAGGTGATTGCCCAACTATGGCTATTATTTTACGGTAAAGCCCTGTGCGCTCCATAAACAAATCGCTGCTTAATTGCTCTACAGAATAAGAAGAATTATCTATATTTTTTTCAATTTGAGTAAGTGCTTTTTTAATAAGTTCCTTGTCAATATCGGTGGAGGTTAAAGTATCTGGATTTAACAAAATGGCATTTTTGAAAAGTTCTTTACGTTTTTCCTGTTGTTCAATAAGGTTTTGTATCCTTAGCTGAAGAATTTCCATATTAAATGGTTTAGTAATATATGCATCTGCCCTTGCCTTAAAACCTTCAACCTGAATTTCCTCAGAAGTCCTGGCCGTAAGCAAAATTACAGGAATGTGAGATATATTTATATCATGCTTTAGTTTGTCGCAAAATTCAGTCCCCGACATTTTGGGCATCATAATATCGGATATAACCAGATTGGGGTGTTCCTCCCTGGTTTTAAGCAACCCCTCTATACCGTTCGATGCCGTAATAACCTTGCAGTTTTCTGATAATTCATTGTACAGAAATGTTTTAAACTCCTCGTTGTCCTCAACAAGTAAAATTTTGACAGCAGGTTTTTTTGCCATTCCGACTGTGTTTAGCCCCTTTTCTTCAATTGATTGTAAATTAACCGGTATCTTTACTGTAAACGTACTTCCCTGTCCCAACTGGCTTTCTACATCAATGCTTCCGTTGAGCATTTGAACATATTCTTTAACCAGGTGAAGACCTATCCCGCTCCCTGCAGATTGGTTATTTTGCTTGCATTGATAAAATCGGTCAAAAATGTGAGAAAGATCATTTTCCGGAATCCCACATCCCGTATCAGAAACATGAATAGCAATTTTAGATGTACTTTCATTGCCTTGCGAAATCTTGTACAATCTTAGTTCTACATTTCCTCCTTTGGGGGTAAATTTCAATGCATTGGAAAGCAGGTTGTTTATTATTTTCTGTAATTTACTCTTATCCAGGAATGCATGTAGGTTTTTATCACCTACTTTATAAGTGAACTTTACTCTCTTTTCATTGGCCAATTCTTCAAACGGATGGGTTAATTCTTCAAGGAACTCGTCAATATCGCAGTAGCTCAACTGAAGTCTTTCTCCCTTCATTTCCAGTTTGCGAAAGTCGAGAAGCTGATTCACAAGTTTCAATAAATCTTTGGCATTATTATATATACCAGTTAATTGCTTCTTCAATAACTCGTTATTAAGTTTTTTTATAATCGAACCAAGTGGAGTTAATATCAGGGTGAGCGGGGTCCTTAGCTCATGACTAATGTTGGTATAGAAGGATAATTTCATTTCGTCAAGCTCGTTCTTTTGTTTTTTTATAATTTTCTGCTTGTTCCATTTAATGTAAGAATACATGACATATAAAAAAACACCCAGAAACAGGATGATATAAATAAAATAAGCTAATGTTGTTTTCCAGATTGGGGGATGCACCACAATGGTAATTTCGGCATACATATCACCCCATTCTCGGCTGTTATTAGCAGCATACACTTTTAAATTGTAAGTCCCTGGAGGTAAATTGGTATAATTTGCATGGCCAATCCCGTTTGTTGAACTTACCTCATTCCACGTAACATCTATTCCTTCCAGCATATATTTATAAAATGTCTGTACCGGATTCACGTAGTTTAATGCAGAAAACTCGAAACCCATAAAGTTTTGAAAATGTTTCAGGTCAATCTGTTTTGTTGTGCTGACTGATTGATTGAGGATAACATTCCTGTTATATTTATCACCTACTTTAATTTCAGTTCCAAAAAGCATGAACCTGGTAAACAGCGGTTTCGAGAGCTGTTGTTTTGATGAATCGATACGGTTTAGGTCAATTTCGTTAAAACCATCCAAACCTCCCCATAAAAGACGATTATCAGATGTTTTAAAAACTGATCTGGGTAAAAACTCGTTTTCAATCACCCCGTCGTAGTGATTATAATTAACAAAGGAGTAATGGTAATTTGTTTCGTTTCCCGTTATTTCAATACAAGTAATCCCATTTGAAGTGGAAACCCAAATTTTCCCATGGTTATCCTCTATTATCGAACGTATCGCATTGTTAACCAATCCTTCTTCTTTATAAAATGATTGAGTACTGTTGGCAGTAGAATCATAAACATAAAGCCCGTCTTGGGTGCCAAACCACATAAGGCCCCGACTGTCCAAGTAAATACAATGATATAGGTAGTTATCATGTTGAAATATGGTCTCTTTTTCTCTATCAGGAAAAGCAATAGTTTTATCAATGCAATTATAAATAAACAATCCTGCACTTGAGATACCAAGTAGTTTGTTTTTCCCATATTGAATTAACTGAAAAGTATAACCCAGATTTTGTCCTATAGGTGGCTCAATTCTTTCAAAAATACCTGTCGAGGGATCGAAAATACCAAAACTATTTTCGGTACATACATAGAAACGGCCATCTAATGCTTCATAGATATACAGGCAACGAACAGGGTTGCTATAATGCTTAATGTTTGTATTGGTAATGTTATATAGCCCATTGCATTGGGTACATAACCAAGTATGCTGTTTACTATCTTTAAACAACATGTTACATATAGTGTTTACAGGTACCCGGTTATAAGGAACCAGTGATTCGGAACTTTTATTATACCTGTATAATCCTTTTTGAGTACCCACCAATAGGTTGTCGTTTATTTCTGTAAAACCAATAACCCGCAGTTTTTCATTATCATTTTGTTTAAATAATGTACGCCCGAAATTACGAAACTTGAACCTGTCCGGATGATAATATAAAAGCCCTCTATTAATAGAACCAACCCATAATCCACCGTTATTATCATTATATTGTGTAGTGATCTCTGTTTCAAACAAACGGCCATCAACCAATTGGATTGGTGATATTAGCCGTTTGTTTTTCAGGCTTTTATCTATCAGCCATAGTCCCTGAAAGGTGCTAATCCAGCAATTTTCTTTACTATCTAAGGTTAAGGTATTTTGCCAGCAATCGGTCTCAATAATTTTATCCCATTTCCGGGTGTTAACATTATAACGCATTGACACACCTTTCTCTTCACCATTTCGTGCTTGGTACAAATACTCGTTAAAAGGCTGGACCGCTATGGTTGAATAGTATCTGTTTATATTATTTTTAAATGGGTTATCCCTGTATATTTCTTTATGTGTATCAATATCATAACATACCATTAGCCCAGATTTATAAAAAAAGAACAATTCTTTTTTGATTATATCAATGTCAATTAACTGATCATCAGCGCAATTTGTTATTAAAACATCAGGAATAAACAAACTAGCCCTTTCTTTATGGCTTTTTTTTAATAAAAGTTCGTTTTTATCATTTATGAACCAAGCGTTGCATTCTGAGTCCATAATAAAATCAGTCACCCGGTCTTTGATTCCATAAGTATCAAATATGCTATCGATATTGGTCACAAACCTTTCTTTTCTTACATCAAAAAGATAAAGTTTATACTGATTTTTAAGCCATATATTATCTGCCTTATCAATATAAGTACAATGCCAGCCGTAATAATTACTTAGTGAATATGCTTTTTGATCACTATAATGCAAATATAAAAAGCTTGATCCATCATAAATATTCACCATTCCTGTGGTTACTACAACTATGCGGCCATCATGCAACTGACAAATACTTCGGACCCCGTTATCGGAAAGCCCATTATTAGCATTAATGGATGAGAAAACAATATGTTCCTGTGCAAAAAGTTGACTACAAATAATACAGTTTACAAGTATTACAATAATCCTCATATTAACTTATTTATTGTACAAGAATAATTAAAAACAATTTTAGTAGACATTTTCAGCAACTTTTACAGAAAATCTTTTATTTCTAATATTTGATCACGTTTTTTGTTGCTTTCCTCAAATCGTTTATATATTATCCTTTTTCAACCAAAGAGAATTTTTTTTCAACATAAGTTTCATTTACGTTTCTTGTTGCTATCTATATTTGTTTTTACTACAAATTTATTAAAAATTAAACACATATCATGTATTGTGCAAATGGAAAGTATAATCAGGTCATAAATATTATAAATATTTGATAATACCTAATATTTATTCAATTATTTATTTACTAACTAATTAACTCAATTTATTTAAATCTACTATTATGAAAAAAAACAGACTAATTAAGGTAGCAATATTTATGTTACTTCAGCTATTGTTTTCGCTCTGGAGCTTTGGCCAGCCTTCAATGATACGAGGCACTGTAACAGACGAAAACGGAGCCCCTTTGGTTGGAGTTAATGTAGTAATTCAGGGAACAACCATTGGTACCACTACTGATGTAAATGGAGAGTATCAGATTGAAGCTGGTGCTGAATCGACTCTTACTTTTTCATTTGTGGGTTACCTCAGCGAAAGTATAGTTGTTGGAAACCAAACAGAAATCAACATCACCCTTTTACCAGACATTATGCAGTTGCAGGATGTTGTTGTAGTTGGTTATGGTACTCAAAGAAGGGAAACGATGACGGGTTCGATATCAAAAGTCGGAGGTGAGGAGATTACTAAAAGCCCCTCGCCTAATGTTACAACCTCTCTGGCCGGTAGGCTTCCGGGCTTAGTCGTTAACCAGCGTGACGGATGGCCCGGGAGGGAGTTTCTCGATATAGTGATCCGCGGAAATGCTACAATGGATAGTGATCCGGATTATGAACCGGGTACAGCTGATGATCCTAATGATCCTTTCGACGTTATTAATCCTAATGAACCTCTCGTCGTAATTGATGGCGTGCCACGTGATAATCTGAGCCGGCTTAATCCGGAAGATATTGAAAGTATAACAGTGCTGAAAGATGCCTCGGCAGCTATCTATGGTGCGCGTGGGGCCAATGGAGTGATCCTGGTTACCACGAAACAAGGGTCTCAAGGTGCCCCCGCGTTTAACTTTTCCTACAGTTATGCCATTAACAAACCTACGAAGATCCCGGATATGATGGATGCGGCCACGTTTGCAGAAGTATACAATGAAGCCGAGTGGTACCGTCAGGGCCGGCCGGACATGAGTACTTTCGTGCCGTTCTTTACGGATGAGGCTATCCAGAAATACCGTGACGGCTCCGACCCCGTTTTATACCCGAACACCGACTGGCCGGGTGAGATCTTGAAGGATCATTCCTATCTGCAAAGGGTAAATCTGCAGGCAAAGGGGGGGTCAGAAAATACCAGGTACCTGCTCTCCTTCGGAATGACAGACCAGGATGGCAATTTGAAGAATAATCCTACACACTATAAGCAGTATAATGTGCGGGCCAGGGTTGATGTTGATTTAACAAAGGCTTTGACCGTTGGTGCGAACATTAATGCTATTTTCAATGACAGAACCTATGCCGCTCAACTAGTTGACTTTGTTGGCATATTGCAGTCAAACCCGACGTTGGTAGCAGTGTATCCCAACGGGTTGATTGCACCGGGCCGGTTCCGTAATAATCCTCTTCTGATAGATCGGAGCGGATACGATAAAACCAAGGATTACCCTCTGTATTCGACGTTTACAGCTACCTATAATGTCCCATTCGTTAAGGGCTTGGCTCTGGATGCTTCCTACAATTACGATCTGAGAAACGAGTTCCAAAAGTTGTTCCGTACACCGTTATACTACCATGAGTACAACGTGGTAACCGGGGAATATGACCGCATGGTGACCGATAATCCGGTCGAGTTAACAGATACCTATCGTAAGTGGACAACGTCGCTGTTCAATTTCAGGGTCTCCTACAAAAAAACGATCGCACAGTTTCATAATGTTTCCGCTATGTTGGGTACTGAGCAACAGAGGTGGACATTTAGTTATGCGCAGGCCTACCGGAAGAATTTTGTGAGTGCAGCTATTCCCGAGATCGATGCGGGAAGTACGGACCCGGAAAATAAGGAGAATCGCGGAAGCGCTGCGGAGACCGCTTACAACAACTATTTTGGCCGGGTGAATTATGATTTCAAACGTAAGTATCTGCTTGAGTTTGTATTCCGTTATGATGGTTCTCAGGTTTTTCCTGAGGGGAAAAGATATGGTTTCTTCCCTGGAGTTTCAGCGGGATGGAGACTCTCGGAAGAAGAATTCCTCGCCAATTTGCCGTTCATAAGCGAATTGAAGCTCAGGGGGTCCTATGGCGAGTTGGGTAATGACCGTGTACCTCAATGGCAATACCTGCAGGCTTTCCAATTTGGTAACAATTACGTTTTTGGCGGCAGAGATGCACCGGGCATTTTCTCCAGCACCATGCCCAATCCGGATATTACCTGGGAGGTTAGCAAGAAATCCGATTTCGGCCTGGTTGCTGAATTGTGGGACGGATTGTTTGGAGTGGACCTAACGGTATTTAAAGAAAAACGATCAAATATCCTGTGGCGACGCAGCCTTTCGGTAAGCCATGTTTTTGGTTTCCCCGCATTGCCCGATGAAAATATCGGGAAGGTGGATAATCATGGATTTGAACTGGTATTGAATCATCGAAACACCGTTGGAGATCTGGTGTATTCAGTTATTGCAAACACTTCTTTCGCACGAAGCGAGATCATCTTTATGGACGAAGTGCCGCCAGCCGAACCCTATCAAACAGAAACCGGACATCCGTTTGGGTCGGACCTTTATTACAAGTCTGATGGGATTTTCAATACCCAGGAAGAGTTGAATAGCTACCCCCACGCAAGCGGAACCCAGGTGGGAGACATCAAGATAGTTGACCTGAATAACGACGGTGTAATAGATGCAGCTGACCGGTACCGGTACAACAATTCTCCAATTCCCGAATATGTCTTTGGTCTGACTGCAAATTTCCAATACAAAGGGTTCGACCTGACCTTATTTTTCCAGGGGCAAACCAACGCCTATTCCTATGACTTTACACTTACCGAGATTGGTCAACAAGACCTTGATAATAATTGTGTTTACCGGGCAACCAACCGCTGGACCGTGAACAACCAGGAGGGCGCTACCATGCCCCGGGCGGATGGTTGGATACCGGGAGCTACGGACTTCTTCTTGTACGATGAGACTTTTGCCAGGCTTAAAAACGCTGAATTAGGCTACAGCCTGCCTGGTAGCATTCTATCCAAAGTAAAACTTAAGAACGTCCGGGTATTTGCAAATGGTACTAACTTATTGACCTGGGCCAAAGAAATTACGTGGAAAGATCCGGAATTAAGGAGTGGCGATTTTACGGAGTATCCGCCCCTGCGGATTATTAACTTCGGTGTTAATGTCGAATTTTAAAATGATAAAAACCATGAAAACTATAAAAACTATAAAAAGAATAATACCTGTATTACTCATTCTGTACTTTATTTCTTGTAACCAAAACATCCTGGATTTTGAACCCGAGGATCGCATTGCTGAAAGTGCCGTATGGAGCGACGCAAACCTTATAAATGCGTATCATACCGATCTCTACAACGCTATACCTCACGGTTTTTATATCCACATGTATTCGAAATACACGGATGAAGCATATAACAGCGCGCCATGTTGCTGCGCCGAACTTTTTGCACTAAATACCTATTCACCCGGTAACATTGCCTCTATGGGAGGCGTAACCACAGATGATAATTGGTGTACTAATTTCTTTTATTATTGGGACCGGGGTTATAATTATATTCGCAAGGTCAATGTCTTCCTGGAAAAAATGGAGGAAATCGATGTTGTATTGGAAGATAAAAAACAGCTTGTTGCGGAAGCCAAGTTTCTAAGGGCATTCATCTATTTCGAGCTCATAAAACGGTTTGGCGGCGTTCCCATAGTCTCGCAGGCTTATGGACTCGGTGATATTGAGAGTGTGACATTCAAGCGAAATACTTTTGATGAATGCGTGGCATTCATTGAGCAGGATTTGACCGAAACTATGCCGGACCTGCCGGATCAATATCCATCGACTGATGCCAATTACGGAAGGGCAACAGCGGATGCATGCCAGGCGCTGCTCTCCCGCACGTTACTGTATGCCGCTTCGCCTTTGTTCAATCCATCCAACGACCAGCAAAAATGGCAGAAGGCCGCTGATGCCGCCGAAGCTCTTTTAGACAAAGGCTATGACCTGTACCCCGACTACCAGGAGCTTTTTGAACTCTCACAAGGAGATGCCCAGGATGAAGTGATTTTTTCAAGGGGTTTTACAACCTCCAACGGTCACCAGGCGCCCATGCATAATTTTAACCGCCGTTATGAGGCTTACGGCGGATGGTGGGGTAGTAACGGGCCTTCCCAGAACCTGGTGGATGATTACGATATGACCAATGGAGAACCGCCATTCCTGAGTGATGGAACGGTTAACCCTGCTTCAGGCTATGACCCGCAAAACCCATTCCAGGACCGTGATCCCCGGTTTGATGCGACCATTGTTCATGACGAAACCGTATTCCGGGGAGATACTTATGAGATGTGGATATCAGAAGATGGTTCTCAATGGGGGTATGATTCATATAAGAATACAGGTGACAATCCCCGGACAAACTATGTGCTCAAAAAGTTCATGCCAACAGAGGGCCCTTTTAACTGGCAAACGCAATTCACAATACAATGGCCGCATTTCCGGTTGGCTGAGATATACCTTAACTATGCAGAGGCGAAGTTTGAGCTGGGTGACGAAGCTACCGCCAGGGAATATATCTCATTGGTCAGGGCCAGGGTGGGAATGCCTGCTTTACCTGAGACTGTTACCGGGGAGGACCTGAGGACAAGGATATATAACGAACGGAGGATTGAAATGGCATTTGAAAACCAGCGTATGTTCGACGTCAGGAGATGGAAAATAGCCATCGATGTCGAGAATCGTCCGATCAGAACGTTGGATATTTACCTGGATCTGTCGACCGGCGTAAAAAGGTATGAAGAGGTAGTATTGCTGGACAAATCAGGAACATATGAAGAAAAGATGAACCTTTTTCCCATTTCATCGGATGAGATTCAACGCAACCCTGAGTTGACGCAAACGCCCGGCTGGTAGCTAATATACAGCCATTTCGCCAAGTGTAAACTTATTGCTGAGTGAAATCAAGTTATTCTGGCCAGACCTGGTTATGAGTCTTAAAAGGAAGGCGAGAACCGGGCTGGCCAGTTTTAAATATGAAAAAGATATTTTTTTTTGCGGTTTTTGAATAGGTTTAGTGTCTCGAATTAAGGGGCTGACCCAATAAGTCAATTTACTGTGAAGAAAATTCTGAAATACAGTTTTTAAATCTCGTCTTTCAGAATAACGCTCTGTTTATAAAGTGACATGTTCATGATTTTCATTAATAAATCTTTACCCCTGAGTTATTGGGCAGCCCCTTGCTTCAAATGTTGTGAATGCTCCATCTGAAATTGTCGCAGACCTTGGTGTTATGTCGGGATTACTTTTCGAATTTCAAAGGTATTACAAGAAGAAGAAACCAGGATATAACATAGGGAAAAAAATTGAAACCAAGTTGTACCGGACTATGGTGCCAGCATAAATATATTTACCTGAAAGTTTAAGGACATCGCTTATAATTGAATTTATTTTAAACAACTTATTTATGAAAAAAACAAATTATTTCACCAGAACCACATTTGTTTTGTTGGCGGTTGTTACAATTTTGTTTTCAGGCTGTTCAAAATCGAAGCAAAAATCTCCCGAGTCAAAGGAGATGGTCCTTTGGTATAATAAGCCAGCTGAAAATGTTTGGCTTGATGGTCTGTTTATCGGGAATGGCTACATGGGCGCCAATGTCTTTGGAAGAGTTGAGAATGAGAGGATTGCATTAAATGAATCCACCTTCTGGTCGGGAAGGCCCCATGATTATAATGATCCGGAAGCATACAATTATTTCGAAAAGATAAAGGAACTTGTCTTTGCGGATAAATTCAAAGAGGCGGAGGAAATGGTAAATGAACACTTTTACGGGATACCTGTGGCACAACAAGCATATCAGCCACTAGGAGATCTTCTCCTGAACTTTAATGTAACAGGTGATTCCATAAAGGATTACTATCGCGAGTTGGATATGGGAACGGGGGTGGTTAAAATCAGTTACACTGATGGTGATGTAAAGATAACCCGTGAGGTATTTATGTCCTATCCCGACCATGTTATGGTCATGAAAGTATCTGCTGACAAACCAGGCAGGATATCTGTTGAAGCAAAACTGAAAAGTCCTTTTACCGGGGAAACAATAGTACAAGATGATAAACTCATTTTAAACGGAACGTGGAAGTATATACCGGAAAGAGAAAGCTGGCTGATAGCCAAGGTTGAAGGAATAGGAATAAATTTCCAGACATCCCTGTCTGCCGTACCTGAAAATGGCAACCTGGAAGCCACCGACTCAAGCCTTGTGATTACCGAAGCCAATTCGGTGACATTCATCCTAACAGCAGCAACAAGCTTTGTAAATTATACCGATATAAGCGGAGATCCTGCGGCCAAATGTGAAAAAATAATGGCAGGAATCAAAGGGAAAAGTTACAAGGAGCTAAAAAATACTCATCTGAAAGATTTCAGTAACCTGATGGGCCGGGTTCGCCTTAAGATAGGAGATCCCAAGATGAATGAAAGACCTACCGATGGAAGGGTTGCTGCCCTCAAGGAAGGTAAGTCGGATCCGGAGCTTCTATCGAAAATATTTCAATTTGGTCGATATATATTGGTATCAAGCAGCCGTAAAGGTAGCGAACCAGCTAATTTACAAGGTCGATGGAATGAGGATTTACTTCCGAATTGGGGTAGTAAATATACTGTTAACATCAATACAGAAATGAATTATTGGCCCGCTGAAGTTACCAACTTATCAGAATGCCATATGCCGCTATTTGATATGTTAAAGGATTTATCCATAAATGGAGCAAAAACTGCAAAAGCTTATTATAATGCCAGTGGTTGGGTATTACACCATAACACTGATTTATGGCGAGGCACAGCACCTGTTGATGCAGCCCGTTATGGCATGTGGCCAATGGGAGGAAGCTGGCTGTGTCAGCATATCTGGGAACATTATCTATATTCAGGGGATGTCGAATTTTTGAGAGAATATTATCCGATAATGAAGGGATCAGCTCAGTTTCTTCTGGATATTATGGATTTTGAGCCTAAACATAACTGGCTGGTAGTGCCATTTTCAGTGTCGCCGGAACAGGGATATTTTGTTGATGACACCGAGGAAGAAATGTTTTTATCTTCGTCAACCACTATGAATGTTGGCATAATCAGAGATCTCTTTCCAAATTGTATTGAAGCACAAAAAATATTGAATACAGATCAGGAGTTCGGTGAAAAACTCGCCGAGGCATTGGAAAAGATACCTCCATATCAGATAGGGGAAGACGGTTTGTTACAGGTGTGGATTGAAGACTGGGAAAGGGGCAATGAAGGGCATAATATGTCTGCGAACTTTGGATTTTTCCCTGGAAACTCAATTACTTTACGGGGAAATCCGGAAATTGCTGAGGCCATTAAGAAGTGGCTGGAACCTCGTCAGACCAGGACAAATTGGGGTAGTGCCTGGGATATTTGTGATTGGGCAAGACTGGAAAATGGTGAAAAAGTCGATACAGTCATCAGGGATTTTTTCCGTACTCCGGAACTAAGACAGAGAAGATTTCCAGGATCAGAAGGAAATGATGCGCCTGGAGCGAATGCAAGACCGGCGCCACCGGTAGGAATGATGAGGTTCGGAATTGGAAATAATCTTCACAATACTGGTAGTAACCAATCTGACGCCAATTTCGGATTTACCGCCGGTATCGCCGAATGCTTGCTACAGAGTCATGCAGGTGAAATATCATTACTACCTGCATTACCTACTAGCTGGGAAAACGGTTCAGTGACAGGACTCAAGGCAAGAGGAGGATTTGAGGTAAATATGAGCTGGGAAAATTGTAAACTTACAACATGCGAGATTAAATCAATTCTGGGTAATTCCTGCGTCGTACGCTATGACGAAAAGACCAAAACCTATAACATTCCGGCTGGAAGCTCAATTAAAATTACGGATGAAATATAAACAAAATGAAAAGTAATAACATATTCATACTTTTTGTGTTAGTTTTGATTTTTATATATTCATTATATTTTCTCAGGAAATATAATATAATTATACTAACGTATGATAATAGTATTTTATAGCCCAATTCTTTTGGCATTTGAAAATACTCCGGAACTGATACAAAGGGGAAATCAAAATAGTATTTTAAGCAACCTTTTAATAGTTGATAAAATCCAAAACACATTTCAATAAAATAATGATCGAAATATATTTACTTTGGCCACTGTTTGACATAGAGAATCAATCCTATACAAGAAATTGTAAAAAGACAATCTTAAAAAAGAAAAATGATATTTTAATATTGTAATAAAATATGAAAATAAAGAATCCCAATTTCCTGACCTGCCTGGCTTTCCTGGCAATCATTTTCAGTTGTTCAAATCAGAAACGAAATAATGAAGAAGGAGATATTTCCATTAATGAGAATTTCTTAAAAGTGTCAGGCAATCAAATAGTCAACCAAAAAGGCGACACTGTTTATCTGCGCGGTTTCGGATTAGGCGGGATGCTGCATCTTGAGAATTTTATCGATGGTTATCCTGCCAATGAAGAAGCGATGAGGCAAGGTTTATTAAAAGTACTGGGAGAAGAGAAATACAACCTTTTCTTTCGCGAGTTCTACAAAAATTATTTCACGGAAGCGGATGCGGAATACATTCATGGTCTTGGATTAAACCTTGTCCGTATTCCCGTTAACTACCGTCTTTTCGAAGATGATATGAATCCCGGAGTCATTAAGGAAAAGGGTTTTAAACACCTCGACAGGGTTATTGAACTTTGCGCAAAATACCAGATCTATACCATCATCGACCTCCATGTTTTACCGGGCGCCCAGAACCAGCACTGGCACAGCGACAACCCCACGCACAAGGCATATTTTTGGGTGCATAAAGATTTTCAGGACCGGGTGTTGCACCTTTGGGAAGTTATTGCCGAACATTATAGAGGCCAACCCTGGGTGGCAGGTTACGATTTAATTAATGAACCGGCCGATCCCACCGGGGAAATGGTTTTCCCGTTCTACAAACAGCTGTACGAAGCCGTCCGTAGGGTCGATCCAAACCACATCATGTTCATCGAAGGAAATAAATATTCCACTGAATTTGACATTTTCACTGAAATTTGGGACGATGTGGTTTATACCAACCACGATTACGCAGACCCCGGATTTATTGATGGCGGCGACTATCCCGGCTATTCGAGGGGCAGGTATGTTAACAAAGATACACTCGAAAGCGACTTCATCAAAAGGAGTGAGTTTATGTTCCGGAATAATGTCCCGCTATGGGTGGGCGAATTCGGGCCTGTTTATACCGGGGTGCCTGAAAAAGACGAAATGAGGTATCAGGTTTTGAAGGATCAATTGGTAAATTACGATAAGTATCAAATAAGCTGGTGCATATGGTTATACAAGGACCTGGGGCTTCAGGCAATCATTTCACAGGATGAAAATACGCCGTACATGAAGCTGATAAGCGCTTTCCTGAAAAAGAAAAACTATCTTGGCGCCGATGCCTGGGGCTCTACTGATGAAAACATCAGGCAGGCATTGTCGCCCCTCGAGGAGTTATTTGAAAGAGAATTCCCTGAATACAATCCTTATCCTTTTGGGCAAAAAATGCACATTGCTTTATTGGTGCGCCATATACTCATTGCCGAAGCATTGACGCCGGAATACTGCAATTTATTTAAAGGTTTAACAGATGAAGAATTAATAGCGCTCGCCGAATCCTTTAACTTCAGAAATTACAACAAACGCGAACGCCTTGAGAGTATACTATCCGGAAAGGAACGATGATTATGGAACTGAACGGACATCTTTGATATGATAAATTAAAAGGCTGGTACAAGAATTAAAGAACCCTGAATAAAAATTTATACATATGAAACAGATTATTTCACAAAACTTCAAAAATAGTTTATGCCTTACAGTAGCGTTGTTTTTTACACTGAATGCATGGACACAGCAATATCCCTTTCAAAACCCGAAATTAAGTTCTGAAGAAAGAGCTAAAAATTTAATCAATCGATTAACACTGGAAGAAAAAGCAGCTCTTATGTGCGATCAGTCCGATGCCATCCCGCGACTGGACATAAAGAAATTCAACTGGTGGAGTGAGGCACTTCATGGGTATGCCAATAACGATAGCGTAACTGTGTTTCCGGAACCTATTGGTATGGCAGCATCATTCGATGATGAACTGGTGTGCCGGATTTTTGATGCTGTGTCTGATGAGGCTCGCGCCAAATACAACCAATGGCTACAAATGGGCAATGAAAACAAACGGTTTTTGAGTCTTTCGGTCTGGACACCGAATGTGAATATTTTCCGTGATCCACGCTGGGGACGCGGACAGGAAACCTATGGCGAAGACCCGTACCTGACCTCCCGGATGGGGGTATCGGTTGTTAAAGGATTGCAAGGTCCGGAGGATGCCAGATACCACAAATTGCTGGCTTGTGCCAAGCATTATGCCGTACATTCAGGGCCTGAGTGGAGCCGCCACGAACTCAATCTCAACAATGTAAATCCACGAGACTTATACGAAACCTATCTTCCTGCTTTCAAGGCGTTGGTTAAGGATGCCGGCGTCCGTCAGGTGATGTGTGCTTATCAGCGTTTAGACGATGAACCCTGTTGTGGTAACACCAGACTGCTACAGCGGATTCTTCGCGATGAATGGGGCTATAAGTACCTGGTTGTTTCCGATTGTAGTGCGATAGCTGACTTTTTCAAAAGCCATAAGGTTTCTTCCGATGCCGTACACGCCGCATCAAAAGCTATTTTGTCAGGTACTGATTTGGAATGTGTATGGCAAGACTATTATTCTTTAATAACTTTGCCCGATGCAGTTACTCGTGGCTTAATCAATGAAGAAGATATTGATAGAAGTTTATTGCGGGTTTTGATTGGCCGCTTTGATCTGGGAGAAATGGATGAAGATTCAATTGTTCCATGGACTCAAATACCTCCATCCGTTTTAAATAATGAGAAGCATCGTCAACTTGCCCTTGACATGGCTCGAGAAACAATGACTCTATTACTGAACAAAAACAATATCCTACCACTGCCAAAATCGGGCTATAGAATTGCTGTAATTGGCCCAAATGCTGACGACAAAGAGATGCTGTGGGGGAATTACAATGGAACACCCGTTCGTACCATTTCCATCCTCGATGGTATAAAAACTAAACTTCCAGCCGAAAATATTTTGTACGATAAGGGATGTGATTTGGTGGAAGACAAGGTAACCCAAAGCTATTTCGACCAATGTTCGTTCGATGGCAAACAAGGTTTTAAAGCCACCTACTGGAATAATCGCGATCGTGAAGGGGAAATAGTAACCACTCAGCAAATCACCAATCCCATTAAAATGACCACTGCCGGACAGCATGAATTTGCATCAGGGATTAAACTTGAAGGGTTTTCGGCAATATATGTAACCGAATTCACTCCCAAAGTAACTGAAGAAATTGTTTTTAAAGGCGGAGCTACCGGGTATTTTGAATTATTGGTAAATGGCGAATCATTAAAAAAGTATAACAACTG
>Ga0315545_1002399_pt1 | contig 16903 bp, 21 predicted proteins | sample SalMarSW160210MG_FD_203096 | JGI IMG/M metagenome (GOLD analysis project Ga0315545, IMG submission 203096) | Salt marsh sediment microbial communities from the Plum Island Ecosystem LTER, Massachusetts, United States - Salt Marsh Sediment SW1602-10 ...
TTGTAGCCAGCAATTCTGCCCCCGATATAAGCATTAGGCCAGATAGGAGTAAGCCTGTTCTCTCCATACACAAAGTCGTAGGCTTCAGCCACATCCCCACAAGAATAAACATCCTGATGGCTCCCAGCCATGTGGCGGTCTACCATAATTCCACGGTTTACTTTCAGCCCGGCATCCAAGGCGAGTCGCGTTCGTGGCAATACTCCAATCGCCACCACTACTAAATCGCACGGGATAACCTCCCCATTATCCAAGATAATTCCTTCAGCCGCCTGTGTCCCACTAATCTCAGCTACACTATGACCAGTGGTAACTGCAACACCGGCTTGCCTAATAGCTTTTTCAGCCATCGAAGATGCCTGCTCATCAAGGATAGTGTTTAGTATCCTTTCTTTCAACTCTATTATAGTGACCTCAACTCCTCGTTTCATCAGGGCTTCGGCTACACTGATGCCAATGAGCCCGCCACCAATAACTACCGCTTTGTTAGCACCGCTTTCCAGAAACTTGCCAATTGCTCTAGCATCATCAAAGGTAGTAAAGCTAAAAACACCCTTCTTTGCAATTCCTTCTATTTGGGGCACAATAGGCATCCCCCCTGCAGCAAGCAGAAGTCTCTCCCAACAGATTTGCTCACCATCTTCCAATTGAGCAGTCCGATCGTCCAACTCTAAGTGCGTCACTTTCTTGCCCGGGAGAAAAAGGGTACTATTCTGGGCATAAAAATCAGCGGGGCGGTATAGCATCCCTTCAAGGCTGCGCTCTCCAGCTAGATACTTCGCAATGAGCGGACGTGAATAGGCAGGGTAAGGCTCATCAGAAACTATGGCTAGCGAACTTTCCTTGTCTACTTCGCGTATGGCCTCAGCGGCCCCAATGCCACCAGCCGAATTTCCTATGATTAAGTATTTGCTTCTCATGTGCGCTCATCTTCCGCTCAGTGCCATCTTCAAGAAATTGGCATACATTCTCAAGCCATACTCGCCACTTCTCTCGGGGTGAAACTGAGTTGCCACCAAATTATCCTTGATTACCATGCTGCACAGGGACAGGCCATAATCCGTCGTGCCCGCTACAACCGATGTCTCATCAGGTTCAGCATAATAGCTATGAACGAAATAGAAATTGGCTTCGTCTGGGATACCATCAAAAATGCGATGAGCAAAGCTTTGCCTCACCTGGTTCCAACCCATATGGGGAATCTTAAGCCCCGGGGGTAGCCTTCTGACAACTCCAGGAAACACCCCAAGGCATTTGTGCCCACCACCTTCCTCAGTTCTTGAGAACAAGATCTGTAATCCAATACAAACAGCAAAAAGTGGGCGTCCCTGTTCAACCAGTTGCCATATAGCACTGGTCATTCCCAGTTTCTCTAAGCTATCGACAGTGTCTCCTGCGGCGCCGACACCGGGAAGGATAACCGCAGCAGCATTGAGCACTTCGCTGGGATTGCTCGTCACCATTGATTGGTAGCCCAGCTTTGTGATGGCGTTGGCAACGCTACGTAAATTTCCCGCTCCATAATCAATTATGGCAATCATTTCACTCAAGCTTTCTCTGAAACTCTGACCAGCCCCCGTGGAGTTTCCTCAGTCGGTTCAAATTCCTCAGTTGGATACTCTGGTACTTCGTCTGAGGCTAAGGCTACTTCGTCTACTCGTTCAACACTGATCCTGGATGGTATCAAGCCTATAAAGCTACAGCTCCTGGCTTCTACTCCATCGCGTATGATGTTAGCCAGTCGTTCCGCTTCTATTCTAGGAAAACATCGGTCAAAGGGTGGAACTATATCTAATGTTACCACAAAAGTCTGCTTCTTCATCAGTTTCACCTTCCTTCCTTGATGTCAAGTTTGAACAAGGCATTCTTTTTCACCGTCTATACTTAGTGCAAGCGCGTCGTTAGGGCAGTTGACCACACAGACAGGTATATCTCGTCCAGGGCAAAGGTCACATTTAACAACAGTCTTGCTGGCTATATCTCTAGCTAGCGCCCCGTAAGGACAAGCTACTATGCAAGTCCAGCAGCCAATACAGCTCTCCACATCAACAGTAACCATACCGCTCGCAGCATCTCTGCGCATCGCTCCGGTGGGACAGAAGTAAACACACCATGGTTCACCACATTGGCGACATTGAATGGCAAAAGAAACGTCGGCTAGTATCTCCACTCGAACGCGCGGCAAAGGTTGGGGGAATTCTTTCTTGAATGCCTTAATTATGTCCTTAGAGTGGGAGTGTTCTATCTGGCAGTGAACTTGACATAAACCACAGCCAATGCACGCCTCTTCCTTAATGTATATTTTCTTCATTACCTAAACACCTCTCACCTCATCAGGCGGTTGTCGGTAACCGTTTACCGTATTTTAGCAGGACAAGATTGGCTTGTCAAGCAGAGAAGAATATATGATACTGTAATATTTTGGATGGTTGATGGCTGCCGTTGATAAATAATGCAGGCAATAATAAGATACAACCGCAGAGGCAATACTTCCGCAAGCGACTGGTATTGTTGAAATCTGCAGACTCTGGATAACAAGAGCAGGTCAATGCATAGAATTGAAGTCTACCTGAAGCCTTATCTACCGGATGCTAGAGGGCTTAGCTTGGTCGGAGATATAAGTGACCTGGGAATAGCAGCGGTCTCCGATATTCGTGTCGTGGACATATATTGGCTGGATGCCGATCTGACCGCTGATCGGCTGGAGCTGATTTGCCAAAATCTATTGGCTGACGCTGTGACCCAGGAGTACAGATACAGTCTAGGTTCCCCGGGCGCAGGAGCGGTTAAGGCTGGCTGCCACGCAGTTGAAGTAGCCTACAACGCTGGAGTTACCGACCCAATTGAGGCTAGCGTCATGAAAGCAGTGCAGGATCTGAGCATAGAGAACGTCAGGGCGGTTAAGACGGCAAAGCGCTATATTATTGAGGGCCAATTGGATGAGTATCAACTTGACATCATATGCCGCAAATTGCTGATGAATCCGATTATCCAGCATGTAGTTAGACAGGAGTCAATAATCTTCCCGGAGAATCCTCAATACAGATTCGAATTAGAGCGGATAGACATTCTTAACTCGTCTGAAGTAGGGCTCGCAAGAATCAGGCACCAGTTTGGGTTTGCCAACGACGAGCTCCAAGCAATCACAGCTTACTTTCACAAGCAATCTCGTAACCCCACCGATGCTGAGCTTGAAACACTAGCGCAAACCTGGTCTGAGCACTGTGTTCACAAAACATTCAAGGGCAAAATCAGATTTGGCGACATAACCATAGATAACCTGCTCAAGAGTACCGTTGTGAAAGCAACCGAAGAGTTAAACAAACCATGGTGTCTCTCCGTTTTTGAGGATAATGCTGGAGCGATTGACTTTGATGGGCGTTTTGCCCTATGTTTCAAAGTCGAGACTCACAATCACCCATCGGCAGTCGAGCCTTACGGCGGAGCGGCAACAGGAATAGGCGGCGTCGTCCGTGACATTTTGGGCACCGGGCTAAGCGCCAAGCCAATCCTGAACACCGATGTATTCTGTTTTGCCCCTCCTGATTTCCCCTATGACAAGGTGCCAGAAGGAATTCTGCATCCGCGTCGCGTTTTCAAAGGGGTTCGGGCTGGAGTAGCTGACTATTCCAATCGCCTGGGTATCCCCACACTGAATGGTGCTATTCTCTTTGATGAACGATATATAGCTAATCCGCTGGTTTTCTGCGGCACGTTGGGCCTATTGCCCAAAGAACTCTGTTACCGGGGAAAACAAAGCCCTGGCGACTTGGTAGTGCTAGTCGGAGGCAGGACCGGACGAGACGGAATACATGGTGTGACTTTTGCCTCGGAGCAACTTACTGGGGCATCAGCCAGGATTTCTTACAGTTCTGTTCAGATTGGCGATGCCATTGTTGAGAAAAAAGTTATTGATGTCTTGCTTGAAGCTAGAGACCGTGGACTGTACTCAAGGATAACTGATTGTGGAGGTGGTGGGCTGTCATCAGCAGTAGGGGAGATGGCTGCTGAAACTGGAGTCCATGTCTACTTGGATAGGGTTCTCCTGAAGTATGCTGGGTTATCTTATACTGAAATATGGATATCCGAGTCTCAAGAGCGAATGGTACTGGCTGTTCCACCAAACTCTGTTGAAGAGCTGTTAAATCTTTTTGTTAGCAGGGATGTGGAAGCGACGGTTGTCGGCGAGTTCACCGATGACCAAAGGCTTCAGCTCTCCTACCAAGGAAACTTGGTCTGTAATCTTGATATGGAATTTCTACATCACGGTCGCCCTCAGTTAAGGGCGGAGGCAATATGGCAGGAACCAAAGTATGCTGAACCTGATTTTGCCTGTCCACAGCGCTTAAGCGACGATTTGCTCCAAATTCTTAGCTCTTGGAATGTGTGTAGTAAAGAATGGGTAATACGGCAATATGACCATGAGGTGCAGGGGACTAGCGTTCTTAAACCTCTTGTGGGCAAGAGCAATGCTGGACCCGGCGATGCCGCTATTATTAAGCCGCTGTTCGATTCCGAAAAGGGTGTGATCGTTTCTAATGGCATAAATCCAAAATTCGGTGATATAGACCCTTACTGGATGACAGCGTCGGCCATTGATGAAGCTCTAAGACAAATCATAGCTGTCGGAGGCAATCTAGAACGGATAGCACTGCTGGATAACTTCAGCTGGGGTAATACCAGCCGACCTGATGTGTTGGGGGCTTTAGTACGTGCTGCTCAAGCTTGCTATGATATGGCAGTAGCTTATGGGACGCCGTTTATCTCCGGCAAGGATAGTCTGAACAACGAATTTGAATTTCAAGGCAGGGTAATTTCTATTCCCCACACTATTTTAATCTCCGCTATCGGTATCATGGAGGATATAAGCCGAGCTATGTCCATGGACCTTAAGCGAGCAGGTGACTTGGTCTACATTGTTGGTGTCACCAATAATGAATTGGGTGGCTCTGAGTACTTTAAGGCTTGTGGTTTCACCGGAAATAACGTGCCAAGAGTGAATCCATATATGGCGAGAAAGTTAATGCATAGGTTGAGCAAAGCTACCGAGAAAGGTCTGGTTGGGGCATGTCATGACTTAAGCGAAGGCGGGTTCGGTGTTGCTATTGCTGAGATGGCTTTTGCTGGCGAGTTGGGAGCCACAATCCACTTGAAATCTATCCCGCTTGGAGAGCCCGTAGACAGGGATGACTATATACTCTTCTCCGAATCGAATACTCGGTTTTTGGTTGAGGTGACACCAGAATCCAGGAACGAGTTTGAGCAGATAATGGATGGGATGAAGCTGGCAGCTATCGGCCAAGTTACTGATTCTGAGATATTGGAGATATATGGGCTAGACGGTAGAAAGATTATTGCTACACCTCTTCATGAGCTAAAAGAAGCATGGCAAAGACCTATTCGCTGGTGAGGTAGAGCTTAATGAGCAAAGTCGGGGTTTTGATACTGCGTGCCCCAGGAACAAATTGTGATGTTGAAACTGTATTTGCCTTCCAAGAAGCCGGTGCAGCGACATTCCTGGTTGATATTAGTGAATTAATTCGCCGCGAAAAACGGCTCTCTGACTACCAGATAATGGTTATTCCCGGTGGCTTTACTTATGGCGATGATATATCCGCTGGTAAAGTTTTAGCTAATGAACTAAAAGTCAAGCTCGGCGAAGATGTAAAGCGGTTTGTTGACAGGGGAGGGCTAATTCTGGGGCTTTGTAACGGCTTTCAGGTGTTGGTAAAAGCTAACGTCCTACCGGAGTTAGGGAATAGTGGCTCGCCATCATTAACCTTGTCAGCCAATGATTCGGGGAAGTTTGAGTGTCGCTGGGTACATTTATCGGTGAATCAACAGACTCCCTGTGTATTCACCAAGGGGATTGCTCATATGTATTTACCGGTTGCCCATGGAGAAGGGAAAGTTGTCGCTGCTGCTGAAGCCTTGCCTCATTTAAATACCGTGCTTTACTACACCGATGAACATGGAAACACTAGAGCAGGCTATCCGCATAATCCCAATGGTTCGGTAGCAAATATTGCTGGCATATGTGATGTCTCAGGACGTATTTTTGCTTTAATGCCACATCCTGAACGCTATATCCGTGGTAGTCAACATCCACAATGGACAAGGCAGGGAATCAGGAAGTATGGAGATGGGTTTCAGATTTTCGTAAATGCTGTGAAATGGGCCCGACAGTTGTGAGTCGTATCTGCTCACGTGCTACTGTAATCAGACGAGAGTTCAAAGCACTTTTACTGCTGTTCCATAGGCTACCATCTCGGCGGCTCCAGACATTACCATCGAGGTCACAAATCTGGTGCCTACTATGGCGTTAGCTCCCATCTTCTCGGCTTGCTCGATCATCCTTTGTAAAGCCTCTTCACGGGCCTGGGCCAGCATTACGGTGTAGTCTTTGACTTCGCCACCGACAATATTTCGCAAGCCAGCCATGATATCACGTCCCACATGCCTGGCTCTAATTGTGCTTCCTCTAACTAAACCCAGAGTTTCGGTTATCTTTTTGCCCTCTATCTGCTCGGTAGTAACCACTATCATCTTTCTACCTCCTTGAATTTCTCCTTTTCTTCCTTCGATGCTCGGTATCTCTCCCGGCCCAGTGATGCCAGCAGGATAATAAGCCCTGTAGCTATAGCAGCACTGGCAATTTTGATCGGCAAGGGCAGTGACAAGAAAGCTAAGCAGAAGAACCAATAGAGCCCCCAGCCGACTAAGATCCCCAGACCAGTTCCCAATAAGATGCCACCTATCTTTCTCAAGCTATCTCCTCATTAGTTATTTACTCGCTAAACCTGTTAGTGATAGGCAATCTTCTATCTTTACCAAAATCCCTGGGAGTTATTTTTATGCCTGGGGCAGATTGACGCCGCTTATATTCATTTCTATCTACCAACCGAGCTACTCGTGTGACTACTTCCCGGTCAAAGCCCATAGCTACGATCTGCTCAATCGCCAGGTCGTCTTCTACATAAGCTTTCAAAACAGGATCCAAGAATTCATATGGGGGCAAGGTATCCGTATCTTTTTGATCGGGTCTTAGCTCTGCCGACGGCGCCTTGGTTAAGATGCTGGAAGGTATCACTTCTTTTCCTGCCTGGCAATTCTTGTATTTGGCTAATTCAAAAACCATTGTCTTAGGCACATCCTTGAGAGGAATAAATCCCCCGGCCATATCCCCATAAAGAGTAGTATAGCCGGTAGCTGTCTCACTCTTATTGCTGCAGGCAAGCACTAACCAGCCGAACTTATTGGACAAAGCGAAGAGGATATTGCCTCTAATTCTCGCTTGAATATTCTCTTCAGCCACGCCCTGTTGGGTATCTTTGAAAGGCTCGGCTAGTGTTTCCATATAGGCACTAAAAGCTTTTTCAATGGGGATTACCTTAAACTCTATCCCCAGGTTCCTAGCTAGAGCTTCAGCGTCTGATTGGCTACCAGGTGATGAATAACGGGAGGGCATAGAAACACCTACAACATTGTCATCTCCCAGGGCGTCCACCGCTATAGTAGCTACCAGACTCGAGTCAACACCGCCAGATAGACCAATAGCTACCTTCTTAAAGCCATTTTTACCTACATAATCTCTGGTGCCAAGGACAAGGGCCTGGTATATCTCTGCCACTTCATCTAGCCTTTCAACTTGTCTTGGTGGCAAAGGCGGTTTGTTATTCGCCGGACATTCGCTTGGTACCTCTACTTTGGTAGCCTGGCCCAGCTGTCCGTTAACTAACGGAATCTCCTTTCTCCGCCGAGGGTCGTGTAGCTGCGAGCGAAATACAGATTCTATATCCAAATCAGCTACTATGAGTTCCTCCTCAAACTGTTTCCCCCGAGCAATGAGCGCTCCCTTCTCATTGATGATTAGACTATTGCCGTCAAAAACCAGCTCATCTTGCCCCCCCACCAAATTGTTATGGGCGACAATGGCTACGTTGTCGGCTGCTCTGGTGGCGAGCATCCTTTCTCTGAAGCCCCCTTTGCCAGCATGGTACGGAGACGCGCTTATATTAATTAGCAACTTGGCTCCAGCATAAGCTTGCATTGTCGCTGGGCCAGTTTCATACCACATGTCCTCACAAATAGTCACGCCTATGCCAATGCCATAAATGATGAAGACCGGGCATCCAGTTCCAGCTCGAAAGTATCTATTCTCATCAAACACACCATAGTTGGGTAAATAGACCTTGTGATACACCCCCACCAACCTATCATTGTAGATTATGGCTGCAGCGTTATATGTATCGCCGTCGCTATCAACAAAGCCCACGACTACTACTATATCTGAGGTGTGTCCCATTACCTCTTCAAGGCTTTGCTGATTCTGCTTGAGGAAATGCGGCTTGAGCAGCAAATCCTCGGGGGGGTAACCAGTTATAGCCAGTTCAGGAAAAGTCAATAAGTCAACTCCGAGCGACTTTGCCTCATCAATAGACCGCACTATCTTGCCGACATTGCCGCTCAGGTCACCAACCGTACAGTTGAGCTGAGCCATTCCAAGTCTGATAGTGCGCAAGTTGCCTCCCTGACTATTACAGTGAGTCATAGTATACCAGACATTGATAGCCATTTCTGCAATCTGGTCTATCGGAGGCGGCTCTATGTCAAATTGTGTGGAAACAGCTACGAGATGGTGCAAACCCCAGGAGTATTTTTCTCCAATAGACGTCGACATTTCTTAGACCGTAAGAAACGCGCTTAAGCATTTTGATTTTTGTATTGCATCCTTCAGTAAAACCATTGGTGGTGCCGTTGTAAAAATGGTTCAGGATAGGCTCCCTCCATCGCCTCAAAGTGTTACCCCATCTTACAAGCTCCCCATCGTCCTCTGATCTAAGGTTAAAGATGATCAGGTCCAGTAGCCTTGTTGCTTCCTGTCTACTTTCCTGTCGGTAGAGCTCCCTTATCTTCTCTTTAGCCCAATAAAAACCCTTAAGACTGGGATGCTTTGCAAGAAGCCCGGCTACTTTATCTTTTCCCTCGTCGCTTAGCTTCTCCCCGCCTATTAAGAAGACCTTCTTCGGTATCTTGATCTTTCTCTTGCGCAGCACATCTTGCTCTATCTTCCTGGCTTCATCCATTCTCCTATTAGAGTCGGCAATCACGTGGAAGGAATCAACTACTACCTTAGCTTCAGGGAATGTCACTTCAATCACCTTGCGTAGAGATTCCTTCATATCAATACAGACCTCTTTAACCTTATCCCTGGGAATCTTATTTAGAAATCCCTTAAGGGTAGCTACCCGGTCATCCCTTAGAATTGCTAGCATCTTTCTATTTTTGACCTCAGTCACCGTATGTACCATATCCTGGTGTCTGAAGCTATGCTCATCAATGCCCAGGAATATCTCTCCCTTTTCCTTTATAAAACCCAGGCTTTCTTCATCTATCTCCCTTTCTAAAAGGCGCCTCAACGTGCTATAGCTTATCCCCAGTTCCCTCTCCACATGGCTGAAGCTCCGGTCCCTGAGTTGCCATAGCGCCTCTAGTTCAGCTTGCTTGGTTATCCTGGAGTAGGGTCGCAGTAGGTCTGCCCCCTCATTGAAAGAACAGCCACACTCCTGGCATCGCCAGCGTTGACGACGCAGTTCAAGATAGACTTTTTTGCCGTTGTTCCAACTGTGTAGCACCCTCCTTCTCCTGCCCGAACCATGCCGATATAGCTTCGCTGAACCGCAACGAGGACAGCTGGACTTCCCTTGCCTTGCCCTCACCACAGCTATTATCTCTCCCTCTTCCTCAGTTACCTTGTCTGCTCTGTATCCTTTCAGCCCCAGCAGAATTGTGATACCATTTTCCTGGCTTTTAGCCATCGGTGGTAAGACCTCCTTTCTTTTATTCCCCTTGCTACAGGGTTCTTACCACCTTATCACCTTTCCACAACATTCATAATAGAGCCAACAACATCTTGCTTTTTCCCCTCGCCTTGGTTTAACATTTATCTTTGGCATCGGGTTTCCGAATGCACAAGTGAGTTCCTTGGCTAAGTATTGCGCTGGGGCAAAAACTGCGCAAAATTGAATACGTATCAGGTTTGGCAGAGAGACTATTGTTCTCCAGTAGAGGATTAGTAAGCAGAGTTTAATAGGCATGTGCCCAATTCGGGAGTGAGTGACCGTGATAGCATTTTTGACAACTGCATTTTGTGCCTTTCTGGTGTACCTACTTTTGACCACCGGTTCTGGCCCTCTGTTTCTATGGAGCAAAGAGGAGTTAATTATCGGGGCTATCTTCGCTGTAATAGTGGGAGCAATAGTCAAAAATATGTTCATGAAGAAAAGCCTTCGGATGCTAGACCCAAGAAGATGGTTCTTATTCTTGGGCTATTTTCTTGGGGTATTTCTGCCAGCAATGGCGAAGGCAAATGTTGATGTCGCCTACAGGGTAATAACGGGAAGGATAAACCCAGGCATAGTGAAAATTTCTCCCAGGTTGAATAACGATTTGAGTTTGACTATGCTGGCAAACTCTATTACCCTAACTCCAGGTACTTTGAGCGTGGAGGTAGATGAAGAAACAAATGACCTGTATGTCCACTGGATAAATGTGAACAGAAGTGCCCTAGAGAAAATGCCCAGAGAATATGAAGACATTTGTGGTAAATTCCCTGACTGGGCAAGGAGAATAGCGGGATAATGTGGCTTCCTGTAGCAATATTCTTAGGTGTGTGCATAGTCATAGCCCTTATAAGGGTGATTCTAGGGCCTGAGGCTCCCAGTCGAGTAGTAGGACTGGATACCATAAATACCCTGGTTGTAGTCTCCATGGTTGTTCTGGGAGCAGCATTTGAACAGGTTATATTCATTGATGTGGCTATTGTTTATGCCTTGCTTTCTTTTATCACCACGCTTTTCATAGCTAAATATATAGAAAAGGGGAAATTCTAGTGGCTGTGAACGTAATCACCTATGTATTCATAGCCATTGGATGTTTTTTCAACATGATTGGCTCAATTGGTCTTCACCGCTTCCCTGACGTTTATACCAGGCTTCACGCCGCGACTAAATGTACTACCTTTGGCGCCATATTTCTGATCGTGGCTGTGATGATACAATCTGTAAACGTTTGGGTGACAGAAGGTATTTCTTCGCCACAATCAGTGCTTACCCTACATGCATTCATTGTCTTAGTTTGTATTTTGCTAACCAACCCTACAGGTGCTCATGCCATTGCTAGAGCGGCACATAGGAGCGGCATTAAACCGGCTAGGGCGGTTGTGGATGACCTCGAGGAGGAAAGGCATGATTGAGTCGGGAATTCTACACGTGATTATACCTATACTAATCGTGATATGTGCAGTATTCGTAGCTAGATTCCAAGACCTCATCTATGCAGCTTTAGCTTTAGCCAGTCTTAGCCTGCTCTTGGCCCTGGAGTTCTATCTGCTTCAAGCGCCTGATGTTGCCATCGCCGAGGCTGCAATTGGAGCAGCTATTACTACAACTATAATTGTCCTTGCTGTAAGGTCAACCAGGCGCATCTAGGAAAAAACGTGAGAAGAACTGCCGCAGGAATATCTTTGGGGGTCGTTATAGCCTTCCTGGTGGCAGCAGCATTCCTCATCCATCCATTTGGTCAGCCTCCATCCCAAATGGATGACTACATGATAGACAATGCGCAGGCTGAAACGGGAACAAATAATGTTGTTACCGCGGTTCTTTTTGACTACAGAGGCTTTGATACCTTAGGAGAAGCCACTATTTTGTTTACAGCAGTGACTGGAGTGGTCATGTTATTTAGAGCTACGAAGAAAGGGGGAAATGAGCAATGACGATGTCTAAGATTGTGCGCAGCGTATCCAATATCTTGGTCCTGATTGTCTTTATCTTTGGTCTATATATCATTATGCATGGGCATGTAACACCTGGTGGTGGGTTTCAAGGAGGTGCTGTAGTTGCATCTGGCGCAGCTTTGATTATTGTTGCTTTTGGCTCCCAGAGCGTTCAAAAAAGATTAAAGGAACACCACCTTTCCATCTTAGAAAGCAGCGGAGCACTGATATTCATTGGGTTGGCATTCGGGGGCCTGGCCACCATATTCTTCTATAATTTCCTTGTTGGTTCTCCCCTTTTTGGCCATGTGCCTCCCTCTGGGCCTAACCCTGGGGATGTATGGACTGGGGGAGTAATTCCCCTTATGAACGTAGGCGTAGGCATAAAAGTCCTCGCTGGGTTATCTGCAATTATTCTGGTCATGGCCTTAACCTCTAGCGGTGCAGAGGTAGAGGAATGACCCAGGGTATTCCTTTTAATATCCCCTTTTTGGCAGTGGCAGCGCTTGTTGGCATTGCCTTGTACATTATCATGTCTAAAAGGAATTTGATAAAACTTGTAATGGGTATCGCAATACTCGAAGCTGGTGTTAACCTATTCTTAATCACTTTGGGGTATAGGGAAGGTGGGGTTGCACCTATTTACACTGATGTCCCCGCTGGAGTCATGGTTTTGCCCGTTCCCCAGGCTTTGACGCTAACCAGCATTGTCATTGGCGTTTCAATCTTAGCCTTGATGCTTTCTATGATAGTGCACACCTATCGTCATACTGGGACTCTAGATTCGGAAGCATCTAGAAAGCTGAAAGGATAACGGTTTGGACACTCTAGTAACACACTCACCTATACTGATAATAGCCATCCCTCTGCTGGCAGCGTTTTTGACTCCTCTAGTTGGCAGGGTCAGCCCAAAGGCCAGAGAGGCACTGGTGATAGCAAGCCTAGCCTTTGCAGAATTCTTGGTTATAATTCTAGCCAAGGACATCTACGCCAACGGATTACACGTTTATACACTTGGAGCTTCTTTACCTGAACTTGCCATCCCCAAAGGTTATATAATCCCGGTACGAATAATCCTGGAAGTAGATGGCATATCCATATTTATGGGCATAATATCGGTGACCGTCTCCTTAGCGGCGGCTATATATTCCCTTCACTTCATGAAAGAGGAGACTGGGCAGGATAGGTTCTATACTCTCCTTCTGCTTTTGGTGACGGGTATGCTCGGATTTGAGTTTACCGGCGATCTGTTCAACATGTTCGTCTTCTTAGAGATACTTTCTATTTCTGGAGCAGCATTGGCAGCCTTCAGAGTAAGGTTTGCCGATGCGGTAGAGGGCGGATTTAAGTACATAGTCATATCTGCGGTTGGGGCGCTAATCATATTATTTGCTGTGGGCTTGCTCTATGCCCAGTATAACTTGCTCAACATAGCTGCTCTTGCCGACGTGATGCAATATGGCACGGTAGAGAAAATAGCTTTAGCCTTGCTGACAATAGGATTTATTATAAAGTTGGCAGGTGTGCCCCTACACATGTGGGCTCCAGATACCTATGCTGTTGCCCCCGCAGGTATAACTCCTATGATATACGTAGCAAGCCAAGCATGCATGTATGGCTTGTACCGGGTATGTTTCACTCTCTATGGGATTACCTTGGATCAGCTCACAGTAGGATGGATAGTGATAATTATTGGTGTATTGAGCATGTTTGTTGGGGTTACTATGGCCGTCATTCAAACAGATGTCAAAAGGTTGATGGCCTATCATGCTATCTCGCAGAGTGGATATATGTTGCTTGGAGTAGGTGTCGGTCTGGCAGTTTTAGGTGATCCAGAAGCTTTAGCTGCTTACGGAAGGCAGGCTATGAACGGAGGTATCTTCCATATCATAAATAATGCTTGGTATAAGGGGCTCTTATTCCTAACCGGCGAGACTTTGTTCTTCCGCTTGGGCACCAGGGACCTCAACAGGATGGGTGGAATGGGTCGCAATATGAAATTCACCTCTATAGCCTTCATAATTGGGGCTTTGGCCATTTCTGGCATTCCTCCTTTTAATGGCTTTACATCAAAGTGGTTGATTTATGAGTCTGTTTATCAATTCAATCCCATTCTAGCTGTAATAGCTATGCTGGTTTCACTTATAACGTTGGCTTCGTTTACTAAGGTCTTTCAATCAGCCTTCACCGGACCGCGGCTGCCTCAATATCAGGATGTGAAAGAAGTCCCCAAATCAATGCTCGTTGGCATGGCCATCTTGGTCGCAGCCATTATCTTCTTTAGCCTGTTTCCCGGCCTAATCGTAGATAACATAGTTAGTCCGGCCACAGATGCTCTAATAAACCAGGCCACGTATATTAACGGGGTTACGGGAGCGGTGCCATGATTGAGAGCCCCTCTGGATTCTGGGGACCTGTAGCGTGGATTATCGCTCTTATTGTAGCTCTGCTTGTAGCCTATTTCATTCGGTCTCGAGGGGAAAAAGCGCATAAGAAAGGAGTGCAAGGCGACGAATTCCTGATGGGAAATCCGAGGCTATCTGAAGAAAAAACGCATGTTAGGGCCCATAACATATATTGGGGATTTTTCGAAGGGCTTAAGAGATACTACGACCCCACTATAAACGCACATACAGGCATAGTAAATGACTATGTCATTTGGTTTACAGGTCTCATAGCTGTAGTTACGATCATACTCTTTATTGTGGGAGTTATATAGATGGTCAAGCAAGCGACAAAGATGAAGAGACTGATAAATGCCATATGGATATTCAACTGGTTTAATTCTTGTGGCTTCTGTGAGTTGGTTCCGCTCGTCGGCTCCAGGTGGGATATGGAAAGGTTTGGCATGATCATTACTGGGACACCTAGACATGCCGACGTTTTGTTCATCGCTGGCTATCAGACATTCAAATCTATAAAAAGAGCTCAAATAATATACGAGCAAATGCCTGATCCAAAGGCAGTGATTGCTCTAGGCGCATGTACCATGAGTGGCGGGATGTACTGGGATTCATACAATACCGTGAAGAGGTTGACAGATTATATTCCAGTTAACATCTATATCCCTGGGTGCCCTCCTAGGCCTGAGGCGGTATTTGAAGCTTGTATGAAAATATTTCACCATGTAGGGGCTGTTCCCCCACATGGGAAGAAGTTTGCGAAGTCGCAGAGTAAATGAGGCATCAAGGAAATGACCGAGACTCCACATAATGAGAACAAAGTCATAGGGGAAATAAGCTCAAAATTCAAGATTGAAGGGAAGTTGCAGAGGGAGCGAAGGATATGGGTGACGACCGTTAAGGAAAGTCTAGTCGCTTTGTGTAATTTCGCAAAAGGACTAGGATTCGAGCATCTTTCGGCGATCTCTGTGACTGATTGGCCGGATGAGGGAGTGTTTGAGCTCACTTATCACCTCTGGTCATATTCGGAGAGAATTCTCCTGACCATAAAGACAAGAATAGGTAGGGCCAATCCAGTTATTGACTCGGTTGTTCCTATATGGAAGGAAAGTGCTCAGATACATGAAAGGGAATTACACGAGCTTTTTGGCGTAGAATTTGAAGGCAACCAAGATTTGGCTCCTCTTTTCCTGGAAGATTGGGATGGGCCTCCCCCATTTAGGAAAGATTTCAATTGGAGAGACTATGTAAGGGAGAGGTATTACGACAAAACAGATGAGCGAGAAAAGACTTATTGCGAGTGAGCAAATAGCGCCAGTCACTGAAGAGGGGACAGAGTATGACTTCTACTTTGGGCCAGCACACTCTGGTTCGGGAAATTTTGGCGTGAAGCTGAAGGTAGATGGGGAAAGAATAGTATCTGCCCGTGCCGATCCAGGGTATTTGCACCGTGGGTTTGAAAAGCTGATGGAATACAGAGTGCCAATGCAAAACGCTGTATTGTCAGACAGACTTTGTATACTGGAGGCGCTTAACTGGAATCTGGTGCACGCTGAGGCGGTGGATGAGTTGACAGGTGTTGAAGTGCCTGAACGGGCCAGATACATTAGGGTATTAATGGCCGAGCTGTCTAGGTTACAATCTCACCTCATCTGGTATGGTGTGATGAGCCTCGCTCTTGGTTTTGATACTGGATTCAAAATAGCTTTTGGATACAGAGACTATGTGCTGGATATATTCGAGTTCATAACGGGGGGAAGGGTCTATCCAGCAGGTTATATATGTCCTGGAGGGGTAAGGAGAGACCTGCCTGAGGGATACCAAGAAAAGATAGTGAACCTTCTAAGGCAAACAGAAGAGATGATGCAAAAGATAAAAGATTTTGCCAACGTAGTGTTTGCCAGGAGGACAAAAGGGGTCGGTATTTTGAAGTTGGAAGATGCCCTCAGGTTAGGAGCGACAGGGCCCGTGCTAAGGGCGTGTGGAATGAAGACGGATGTGAGGAAAGATGATCCCTATGAGATATATGATGAGCTGGATTTTGACATTCCAACTGAGAGGGAAGGGGATGCCTATGCTCGTTGTCTAATTAGAGACAGGGAGATGGAAGAATCGATAAGGATCATCAGACAGGTTTTGGAGAGAATGCCTGAAGGCAAAGTGAGACAGCCAGAGAAAATAACCCCTCCCAAACGAGTCAAGATTCCTGAGGGTGAGGTGTATGTGCGTAATGAAGTTGCCAGAGGCGAAGCAGGCATTTACATGAGGAGTGTTGGGGAAGGGGAGCCTTACAGGGTTAAAGTTCGGGGCCCCGATTTTCTACACATGATACCTGTCCTCGAGCATTTGCTGAAGGGTTCTCAAATAGCGGATGTACCGGCCATCTATTGGAGTCTAAATATTTGTCCCGCAGATATGGATAGGTAATATGCGATGAGCATGGTGACAACAATAGGAGTATTATTCAAGACTCTGTTCTCAAAGCCCATGACGGTTAAGTTTCCCTACGAGGCCATCACAATTCCCGAGGGGTACAGGGGAGAACATGAGTTCGATATTGATAGATGTGTGAGTTGTAACCTTTGCGCTGAGATATGCCCTAACAGGGCCATAGAAATGGTGGAGATGCCTGAAGAATACAAACAGAAATATCCAAAAACTTATCCGCGAATAGACCTGAGGAAGTGTTGCTTTTGTGCTCTTTGTCAGGACATATGCCCGAGAA
>Ga0315545_1002400_pt1 | contig 16900 bp, 11 predicted proteins | sample SalMarSW160210MG_FD_203096 | JGI IMG/M metagenome (GOLD analysis project Ga0315545, IMG submission 203096) | Salt marsh sediment microbial communities from the Plum Island Ecosystem LTER, Massachusetts, United States - Salt Marsh Sediment SW1602-10 ...
CAGCGATACGTATCTTGACACCATCACAATATACGTGTACAACTCGACAGCCCTGGTCAATTCCACGACAAAACAAAGCTCGCCCCTTTCCGCAAATTTCACCAACCTGCCGGACGAGACCTACTATCTCAACGCAACCGCGAACGACTCGGCCGGCAACGTCAACGCGACCCCGACAAAGACGATCGGGCTTGACGTCACCGCCCCTTCGATTACCATACACAACCCGGAGAACATCTCGTACGACAGCGGTTCCGGCATACCGTTGAACTACAGCGTTGACGACAAATTCCCGGACAAATGCTGGTTCAGCCTGGACGGAAACACGAACGCTACCCTGCCGAACTGCATCAACACGACCTTTCTCACGTCTGAGGGGGAGCACAACGTCACAGTCTATGCGAACGACACGACCGGGAACCAGAGCTCGGCAATCCGGTATTTCACCGTGGACCGGACATCACCCAGCACAACCTCGGAAATTCCGATAAATCATGCATGGGATGATGACGGCGACGTAGTTTTCAATTATAGCGTTGTAGACGCCATGTCATGCATATCAAACTGCAGCCTGTGGTTGACGAACGAAACCAAGCAGAACTGGCACATAGAGAAGTCGAACAGCTCAGACGTCATCAACAACCAGACCAATAATTTCACGGTTTCCGGTCTTAAGAACAGCACCAACGAGAACGGCACATACAGCTGGATGGTGCAGTGCTGGGATGCTGCCAACAATTCCGCGAACTCCAGCGTTTTCAATCTCTACGTCGGCAACAGGTCGAACCTGATGATTCAGGATATAGACTGGGTGGAGAAAGACCCGACGCCATACCCCGGGATGAACATCACCCTCAACATAACGGTAAAAAACAACGGGACCGCAGACGTCGCTGAAGACACCTGGGTCGAAATGTGCTTCGGCACCGGCTCAAATCCCTGCACCTCAGGGAAGATCGTCACCAACACCACAGTCTCGATCGCTGCCGGACTCCTTACCAGCGGCAGCCAGCACAGCGTCTACTACGAGGTTCCGGTAAACCAGAGCCATAACGTCTATTACATCAAAGCGACAGCAGACATCCATGACAACGAAACCGACGAGCAGTACGACGGAGGCGCGCCGGCAACATCCATAGACGACAACAGCCTGACAGACCACTTCTCCACAAACCTTAACGTGACAATAGTGGACATAACCCATTACAATGTCGGCAAGGCAGGACCAGGACCGGGAGAAAACGTCACGATCGAGGTCAAGGTCCAGTACGATAACGGCACCGCGGTTCCTAACATCAGTTTTGCAAATTTCACGGTTTATGACAGCTGGGAGAACGAGAGCAAAAGAAGCTATGACCCGCAGGCGAATAAGCTTTCAGCCTTTGATGGGGATCAGAACGCCAGCGGCATCTATACCTTCAACTACACCGTGCCTGGCATGGATGCGGACTCTACCAAGCGGTACGCGGAATACGACCTGCACTACGTGAAGGTCAAGGCGGCTGAAACTGGTACGGGCTATAATCATAGCGGAATCAGCCCGGCAGGGAAGAGCCTTTACCATCTGTTCGCTCCTTATCTGCGGGTAGACATAGACGTCGCCATCAACTCAATAGACGTCGGGGATAGTGCATACAGGAACTTTACATTCTGGAACAAGGGGCTGGCCAACAGCACAGGGAATGATATAGAGATAGATGAAATCATCCCCTCGGGGAAAATAACAGTCGATAATATGGTCCCCATAAATAATGGTTTGAATGCAGGTGAATCTAAAGTTTATGAAAATGTGGAAATCGAGGCCAATGAGGTCGGGGAAAACGTAGAGGTCAACATAAACGCTTCCGCGACTTACGGCACGGAACTCTACTGGTACACGAAAAAACTTACCATAGACGTCGTTAACGATACCGGAGATGGAGACGGTGACGAAGACGGCGACGGGGATGAGCAACAGCCGCAGTATGAATGCGCGACCAACGCCAGCTGCGCAAGCGACGAGTGGTGCTATGATTTTGAATGCGTGGACGTTGTCTGCCCGGAGGGATATTACGCATCAAATCATGTGTGCAAGCTCAGTCCGGTCTATGAAATAGATGTAATAGGGTACGAGCCGGCACTGTACGTTCTGCAGGGCGGCACCGTTGATGCAAATGTTTCTGTAAAGAACACGGGAAACAAGGACCTGAGCGTGATGCTGGAGGTGGAGACAGACGCAGCCGGCCTGAACGTCTCTGTCACGCCAGCGTCACAGGACATAGACATTGGCGACACGGGAAACTTTTCTGTAACATTCGTTGTACCGGAGAACACGTCCATAGGCAACTACAGCTCGAAGTACAAGGCGACCACGAGTTCCACGGCAAAGGACACGGCGAGCTTCATCCTTGTTATCCAGCCGCTTGCCGGAACCATAGAAGAGATTAAGAGGTCGTACGAGAACTACACCCAGATAGTCGGGCAGCTGGTCACGGATTTCAACAACATCAAGTTATCAGGTTTTCTTTCCGGTGAAAACATGACCATGCTCGAGACCAAGGTAAACGCTACCAAAAGGCTGTTTGATAACGCAAAAGCCGCGATGGACGCCGGGAACTACATACAAGTATCCACATTGCTGGATGAGATAAATACCCTCGTGGGCCAGACAAGAACGCTGATGGAAGAGCTTGGCGTGGCCCAGCAAGGGGTGGCCACATCCTTCTGGAACGCCGTCATCATGTGGCTGGTCGTTGGCATAGTGTGCATAGGAGCGGTAGGTCTGCTCATATACATGCTTGTCCCTCCTCAGGGATATGCAATGGGAAAGGGATACTCAGCGGCAGGCAAAGCAACGATTATAAACAGGATAAAAGGTGCCCTGTTTCTTGTAAAGGGCAAGATCACGGGTGTCAGGGGGCGGCCAACAGCCACCGAGATAGTCAGGAGAACCACACCTTCGTACAAAACCGGATACCAGAAACTCGGCTCCGGTTACGCGCCGGAAGCCGGCGGGATTGTAGATAAGCTGAAGAAGATTTTCAAAAGGGGATAAACAACCAGCGGCCTCACTTTTCTCCGAAAAAAGATTAAAAAGCGTCGCTAATTTTTCATTATTAACAACTGTTAACAACTGCCGTCCGAGTCGCTTCCAGGGTTTCCGCCAAATCCTGGAGAAGCCTGGGAACTCGCCAGTGTCTGGCTGCATTCGCCAGGCGGATTGTTGAAAGAGGCGCACACAGCCTGCTTCACAGCCTCCGGAGACCTGGTCACACTTATTGTTTTTCCGTTTATGACAAACGTCGGCGAACCCCCGACTCCAAACCGGGCGTTTTCATCAGCATCAATCATGTACGGAGGGTAGCTGCTTCCGCTCCCCTCGTAAAGTCCGGTTATGTTGAACTCCTTGTCCGCCTTGGCGATGCAAGAGTCAAGCTCTGCGGTGTCAACGCCAGCTTCGGTCAGGCACGATTCAACATTGCCGCTTAAGGTGAAGCATTTTGCATAGGCAATGTATTTGTCTTCCTGCTCGAGCTGTATGCAGTATTGTCTGGTGTTCTCGTCAATCTCAGTCTTGCCGTGCATTATGTATGAAACCCATTTGATTGTTATATCAGCCTTGTCGCCGAGCAGTTCCATTACTGGCAGGACAGCCTTCTGCATCTGCAATCCGTAAGGACAGTATGACATGATGAAAACATCAACCTTTGGTTTGTCGGATTTTGGAATGCCAAGATCTGGTGCCTGCTGCTGACTGGGCGGCTCCGTTACGCTGAGAACCTTTATTGTGAAGACCAGCGTCTTGCCTGCCAGTTCGTGATTCATGTCTATCGTCATTTCGCCATCTTTTACCGAAACTTCCTTTTCTCCCATCACGGTCTGTATTTTCATGCCATCCGTGGCTTTCCTCTCCAACGTGATGGACGTTTCGTTAACGGAAACCACTCCCATGTCCCAGGGCTCCATGCTGGCTGGAATCAACCGACCCACTTCAGCCGTCCATTTGAGAAAAACGGTGTCTCCAACAACGTCTATAACGATCAAAGGCAGCAAGACGTTTTCTGCCTCATACGTCTTACCAACTTCAGGCTGTTCACCGAATGCTCCCTCGAACTGTTCATTGGTGATATTCAGGTCCCTTTCCATAGCAAAAACAACCGGCATAGTCATTACACGAGTCGGATCCCTTGCTCCGTAGGCCTTCTCCGGCGGCAGGGTCGCGGTTTTCTCCTCTCCAACGCGCATTCCGACAACGGCTTCGTCAAAACCCTCTATCATCTGGCCCGAGCCGACCACGAACTCTATGTCCCCTGAATCGAATTCTTCGCCATCGAGCAACTTGCCTGTATACTCCACCTTCACGTTCTTCCCCGCTTTCACGATATCGCCGAGTTGGGATGCAGGCTCCGTGCCCTGCTGAACAACCTGACCGGTGATGTCGGTGGTTGTGCCCGCGGGCAAGGTGAATGTGCTCAGCCTCCACGCTACAAGCGAAACAGCGACAACGAGAATCACAGCATAGATAATTTTCCTGTTATTGAGCATTTTGCTAGGGCCTGTGCCAGCCACTTGCTTGGCTTTGGCATCATGCTTTGGTGCGGCCTTTTCGCCAACATCATCGCTGACCCCGGATTCCATATATCCTTTTTTTCTGCCCCTTTTTGACATATGTTACCACTCAAGAGTTAATCTTTTACTAATGTTTGATAGATTAATTGCAGTTCCATATTTAAATATGTATGGCAAAATCTTCGCATTCCCCCGTATGACCCTTAAGGTTGTAGCAACTGGCAGAACCTGCACATCTCTTTCCCTGCATGTTCGGCCGCTATGCTGCCCTCGGCGAGCCTTTTCGCAACGTCGTTCACGATTTCCATGAACCGGGGATCGTCCTTGAAAGAGCCGGATCTGCGCCCCCTGATGTTTTGCTTGTACTGGGATATGGCGGGCTGGGAGATGTCCATCTTCTTAGCCGCATCAGTCTGGGAAAGGCCGTAAACATCCATCAGCTTTTTCGCTATCATCGCCCTGGCAACGGGCAGGATATCCTGCACAGCCACCTCGCACTTGCACCTCATTTGGAAGACACCCATGTGATAAACGTTTCAAATACGGTTTCAATTACACCATGAAGACTATATGCCACGAAAGCTATAACAGCTTTATAATTTAAGTTCGAATTTAAAAAATAAATGTGTTATACAGGTGCGGTATGAAAATCAAAAGGCTCACGCGTGAACAGAAAAAATTGTGGAACACGTTGCAGTTCGTCTTAAGATTCACCATCTTTTCCATTCCCCTCTATCTTGTCTTGTGGCTGAATCTTAGCATGCTGCCCATGCAGTACATGGTCGCGGACCACGCAACCTGGACGCTCAGCGCGCTTTCGTTTGCCGTGACGAAGGACAACCTGATATTGAGCGTGGGTGCAGAGAAGCCGTTCCTGTTTTACATAGGGCCTGATTGCATCGGATGGAAGTCCATGTTGTGCTTCATCGCGCTGGTCTTTGCGAGTTTGGGCGTCAAGATGAAGAAAAGGATTCTGGGCATAGTTTTCGGTATCCCGGCGATTTATCTGGGCAATCTGGCAAGGATAATCATCGTGGTTTTGATAGAAAGGAGCTATGGCCTTTCTGCAGCCCTGCTGTTCCATGACTGGCTGTGGCAGGCTGGGCTTATGGCCCTCGTCCTTTCGGCGTGGCTCATCTGGCTCAAACGGGAAGAGGTGCAATCCTTTCTCGTTTCTTTTTGGGAGCAATGGAAAAAGGGAAAGTCAAAACAGCATAAGCATATAATCAAGCTAAAAGAAAAATAAAGTATGCGCATTGACTGGATAGTAGCCGTTGTGATATTTCTCATGTTTGCAGGCTGGGCGTTTGCTTACCACTCCCTGTTCAGCGCCGGGAAAATCGTGTCGAGGTCCGAGTCCGCATTCCTCGCGGGCGAGAAAATAATCGATTACATGCAGGTGGAGCTTAGCAGCGTCCCTGCCAATTTCAGCTCGGGTTCAGACCTTGATAACGTCACGCTGTGGGCATACATGGACTGGACCGGGAACGAAAAAAACTCGACCAGGATCGTTAAGGGGCATCTATCAAATGAAAGCTTGCCGTGCGTGATTTCCGGTGATAAGGTGTACTGGAATGCGAGCCTGAGTACCGGCAACAATTTCTTCTTCATAGAGTATGCGGAACTGAACAAACCCCTGAATTGCAACCAGAATGTTCCCCAATCGGATGAGAACCAGACCACGTTGTGGGCTGTTGAGTATAAAGACATATTTTCCACCGCCAAGAATAGCCAGGTCTGCGGCCAGATGAACAACAGCTACGCGCTCACGAAGGATGAGATAGGAGTCACATTCGACTTCAACGTCCTGGTCGAGACGGATTCGGATGTCTTGACCTGCGGTTCCGCGGTCCCGAAGACCGGGAGAGAGATTTTCGTTTATCCGGCAACCGGGGCTTTGTTCGAAGGCGGCGGGATGAACATCAGCATGAGGTTGTGGTTATGAAAGGCGCATGGAAGACCGTGGAATCGATCATCGCGGGCGTAATCATACTGCTGTTCGTGGCAGCCCTGGGAGCAACCAATTTGCAGGTTTCGCCCAGGGTACCTGTCCAGGGCTACAGGGCCTTGGACGCCTTGTATGAAAAGGGCACACTGAGGGCCTATGCAGCTGCCATGGACTGTTCCGCAATAGACTCCCTCGTGTCAGGCACAGGCTACCTGCATGGCTACGATCACAGCGTCCAGGTTTGCGACGAACAGGACAGCTGCTGCGGCGAAATCCCCAGCAAAGAGAACGTGTGGGTATCCAGCATCGTGCTGGCGGGGGACGAGGAATATGGGCCGGTCGAGGTGATTTTGTATATCAGCAAGGGGCAGGAGTAGAAAAATGAAAGGGCAGTTCTTCATAATAGGGGCGCTTTTCGTATGCATACTGCTGTTCTTCGGCATGGGACCGCAGATCAGCATAACCAGGACAGCAACAGGCGACATGAACATGCTTGGCAAGAATCTGCAAAAGGAAATGCCGCACGCCCTGAACATAGGAATCAACAGCTCGGACCAGCTGGGGATTCTGCACAACTTCACCCTCTTTTCCATCGATGCGGTCAAAAAACGCAGGATAGACCCCAGATGCTACTGGCTGGTATTCCAGCCAGCAGGAGGACAGGTGAACGTAAGCGCAGGCAACTTCATGGGATCGCCAAAAACCTTTGAGATAAATCTTTCAGGCGTTACCGAAGACCTGTACGTGGACCCAGGAGCCATCAATTCAACCTTGTTTTCCGTATCCGGCTACACGTTCGACGTTACCATCCTCGTGGATGACGAATCGGCTGCGTTCACATTGCTCACGGACAAAACGAGCGTCTACGGCAGCCTGACGCTGCACCGGGCGGGCAACGTGGTCAGGAAAGAGATATTAGCCTGAAAGAATCAAATGTGAACTACCACACAACAAGTTGAGTGGCTTCCGATTTCCTTGACAGGCTGCCCTCAAGGATTGTGGCTGCTCCGAGAGGGGAACTCCTGTCTCCGTCGGCGTGACTTCCCGCAGTTCCTGCGGTAGCTTGCTTGAGTATGTCTTTTGCCGAGTTCAAGTCCCTGCCTATGTGCAGGCCGCACACGGGACACATGTGCCACCTTACAGCCAGCATCTTCGGGACATTTGCCCCGCACTGGCTGCACCTCTGCGTTGTGCCTCTTGGGTCAACCCTGTCAACTCTGCTACCAGCCCTTTCAGCCTTGTAGCCGAGCATGTTTCCAAAGTTTCCCCAACTGGCGTCATGAATATGCTTCGCCAAATACGGATGCCTGACCATGCCCTTTATGCTCAGGTCTTCAATCACAATCAGGCCGAACCTGTCCACCAGCATCCTCGTGGTCTTGTGCATGAAGTCGTGCCTCTGGTTTGCTATATGCTCGTGCATCCTAGCAAGCCTCAGTCTGGCCTTTTTCCGTCCTACGCTCCCTTTGTCCTTCCTGCTCAGCCTCCGGCCCAGTTTCTTCAGTCGCCTCTCCGACTTGACCAGAAACCTGTGGTTCTCTATCTCAGTCCCGTCCGACAGTGTTGCGAAATTAGTGAGACCGACATCAACGCCAATCCTTGTGTTGTCGTGCCTTTTCCTGACCCTGACGCTGGTCTCGCAGCTGAATATTGCGAACCACTTCCCGCTTGGCATCCTCTTTACGGTCAGCGTCTTTATGTGTCCGTCCATGCGGTTCTGTGTCCTGCCTATCCTAAGGTTGACCTCACCTATCTTCGACAGCCGCAGGACATTCCCACGCAGGGAGTATCCGTTCTGCGGATACGTGAACGATTTCACGCCGTCCCTGCCCTTGAATCTGGGATAGCCAACCTTGATGTGCTTTCCGGCTTTCTTTTCCCTGCATCTCCTGAAGAAGTTGTCGAAAGCCTTGCCTATCCTGTCGTTGACGTTCTGCAATACCTGCGAATGGACGTTCTTTGTGTCAATGCCAGCGTAGTTGATGCACTTGTTCAGGCCGAACTTGGACAGGGACACGCCGGCCTGCCTGTGTGTCTCTATCCGCGTGCCGAGCATCTCGTTGTATGCGTGCCTGCACGCTTCCAGCGTATCGAGCATCTTCTTCTCCGTTTCCCTGCTCGGATACAGCCTGTATCTGAACGTCCTTTTGACAATCATACATATATTTGACCTATAGGTTTATATATAATGGTCAAATATATAATTATGGGAAAAACAAGTTCCGCAGTCTACAACATCAACTACCACATAGTCTGGTGCCCGAAATACAGGAAGCCTATCCTTACGGGGAAGGTCAAGGAGTTCATGGAGGAGCAGATGCACACGATTTCGGCGGCCAAAGGCTACGAAGTCCTTGAGCTGAAGGTCATGCCAGACCATATCCACTTGTTCATATCCGCACCGCCATTCGAGGCACCGACTGCGATAGTCAAGGTTCTGAAGGGTGTCAGCGGACTGAGGCTGTTCAAGCGATATCCAGAACTCAAGGAGAGGTACTGGAGAGGCCATGTGTGGTCTCCGAGTTATTATATAGGGACTGCTGGGAAGGTGTCGGCAGAAACCATTAGGAGGTATATTGAGGAGCAGGAGGGTCGCAATTCATTCACCGATTGAAATCTGTGGTCTTCTTGCTCGGCAACCTGATAAAAAGGCATAAAAAGGGAGGCATGAATGAAAGGCATAAGCATCATAACCGAGGTGATATTCCTGGCGATAATCATATCGCTGATTTTTCTGGTTTACAGCATAGCTTCGCCCATGATATACACGATGCAGGTATCCTCGGCATTTGAACAGGGAAAGTCGATGATGCTAACGCTGGACGAGCTAATCCAGGATGTTGCATCCCAGGGCAAGGGCGGCAGGAGGAGCTTTTACGTAACGCTGGGAGCGGGCACGACCTCGCTTGATGCTGACACGGATAGCCTCAGATGGGTTCTGGACACCGACACCTTGATAGCTTCCCCGAGGAGCATGCAGCAGATAGGGAACCTCATAGTAGGCTCGAACCTTAACGCCATGGCACACCTAGGTAACTACAGCGGCCAGGATGCCTACGTTCTGGAAAACGAGCATCTGAGGGTCTTCATAAAAAAGATAGGCTCAAGTGAATCCCCGCAGCCGTACAACACGAGCCAGTTGTTGCTGGCCGTGTACAACAAGAAGATGCTGCGATGGATGGAAATGGAAAGGCTGGAGATATCGGTTGACAACATCCCCGACTCCATGAACGGCACCGGGTACACGGAACTGGTCCTGGAAGGCTACAGCCTCCCGAGAGGGGAGGTGAGGGCGCACATCAACACGCCTTACGAATTCCTGAATAATTATACGATTTCTTTCAGCCTGGAGTCGGGCGCTGATTTCCTGACATTGGGAGCTTATTAATCCGCAAACGCATTTATGGAACGTTACGTTGAGAAAGTACATCCAAAAGATTTTTAACGGGTTTCGTATTCAATTCTTATTCTTGGAAACTTAAATTATTGTTTTGGGGGCGTGATTATAGCCTTCTCTCCCAAGCTTTTCAGATGCAGGCCAAGTACTGCCAAAGCTAAAACAACGACAACTATGATGAGAAGCAGAATGTATTCAACTTCCCAACCCTTTCTTTCGGGCCTTGGATTGCATATCAGTGCCGTTGAATTGCATCCGTGAACGCAGGCTTCCCTGGCAATCCACACAGTCCCCAAGGGATTGCAGTCCTGCAATTCGTTCCCTGAGCATCGCTTAGAGCCTGAAATGCATAGCTGTCCTGGAGCCAGGGCACAATCGCTCGGGCAGTTTGTTTCATTCTCTCCCAGTTCAGGCTCGCAAACCGAATTGTTGTTGCAGATTGATGGAGCAGCCGCTGTTTCTTTCACTGTTATCGCGAAATAAGAGAATCCGGGAGTTTGGGCCCGGTAATAGTAGTAATCGTTGTTTGCTGCTGCAAATCCTGTTATAAGCCCTGTTACCAGCCTGAAGAAGTTTGCAATCATCGAGCCGGTGATTGAAGGACCTTCAATCAGCTCTGTTTCCAGAGCCTCCCATACATTTTCATAGTATCTGTACAGGGTGACAGAATGCTTGTCTATGTTGTTCTGGCTTATCCAGTCCTTGCTCACTCTGAATTCTATGACAGCACTTTGTATATCGGAATCATCAATGCCGGAACTGTTTATTTCAAGGTACTGGTAGACCTTTCCTTTCACGCTTTTTGCAATGACCGTTGGCTTCTCGGCAAGTTTCGCAACAGCCAAGTCCACATTGTTGACCCTGGTCTTAACGTCTATCTTAACCGTTATACCTTCTGTTATCTCCTTCGTAGCAGGAATTCCAGGCACTATCTTATCAAACGTGTGAGTTTCAGCCGGAGGCGAATATCCTGAAGGACCACCGGGAGAATATGAGCAGCTCCTCGTGTCAGAACCAGTATACGGAACGCCGCAATTATTTGAATCTACCCAAGAATTGCAGCTTTGTGTATTGTCCGGCTGGCAGAGGCCCCAACCCGTACATGACCATTCTGGAACGCAGACAAGAGTCGTGAAATTGTATATCCCAGAAGTGTTGCAGTAATCATAGGGATTGCACGAAGTGACATTGTAGTAATAAGTTGTATTATCTTCAAGACCGGTCAAAGTTAAAGTATGATTCAAGGCTAATGTTGAATTTGAATATGTTAAATTCAGGTTAGTCTTATTCACACCATAATTAACGGTTGCATTGCCCTGCTTGTCCGTGTCAAACAGTACAAGAGCACTGCTCCAACTGACTGTTCCATTCCTTACATTAAACAAGCTTGGTGGAACTGTATCTAGTATGGTATAAACCTGCTCTTCTGACCATTCAGATTTTGCCAGTCCTGTATCAATGGTTTGAACAGCCCAGTAAATCGTTGTCCCCGGCTTGAAATATCTGTTGAGAGTGATGCTCCTCCTCTGCATCATGTTGCCGAAGTATCCTGCTGTTGGGTTGCTTGAACTGCCATAAACCCCTGAGACAATGTCGTGGCAACCAGAGCACATGCCTACTTTTAAATTATAATACAGACCTACTGTGAGGGTTTCTGTATCAGAGCCATTACCATACGATAAAGTTAATTTGCCATCTGAGTAACTGTTACTAAAATTGCTACTTGGTGGGCTTGGTGAATCATTTGAAGGAGTTATGTTGTTGGTATAAATTTTAGCCTGAAACCAATCTCCACCACCGCCCCACCCGATTTCCATCAAGTCCAAATCGTTATCGCTGTCTATATCGCTCCATACGACCACGCTACCAAATTCGAGGTCCATTACATTTTCAGAATCTTCTGTATAATCTGTAAATATAGACTCAGAAGTGTTATATCTGTAAATTGTAGTGTACCCCTCATATCCGTTAGCTACAATATCTAAAAAACCATCATTATTATAATCACCAAAGGCAACAGAACCATCAAATATGCCAGCCAAATCGCCGGTCGGTCCACTTCCCTGACTTTCTACAAAAGTTGTGCCATTATTTATATAAATATAGTGATTATCACCTGTGGTATGTCCAATTAGTGTTAAATCCAAATCACCGTCGTTATCAAAATCTGCGAAAGCGAGTGAACTTTCCTCTACATCTAAGAGATTTTCGCTCCATGTAAGATTTTCTACAAAAGTTGTGCCATTATTTATATAGACCTCTGTGAATTCATACCAGGGTTCACCCGTGCTTCCAGCCAAAGCCAAATCCAAATCACCGTCGTTATCCACATCACCGAAAGCTACAGCTGTGCCGTAATCTAATGGCGTTAAGTTTACTTGCCATTTCGAATTTTCAACTAATGTGGTGCCGTTGTTAATGTAAATCTTAGCTATTCTCCCCGTTTCGCTCCCCCCCACCAATGCCAAATCCAAATCACCGTCGTTATCCACGTCTCCCCAAGCAAGGGAGCCTCTGTTTACTCCTGTGAGACTTTGTTCCCATGTTTGGTTTTCTGTGAGCGTTGTTCCGTTATTAATGTAGATTTTTGCCACGTAGCCAGTACATGTGGCCTCATCCAAGTCGTTACATCCTGTCAAAGCTAAATCTAAGTCACCATCATTGTCTATATCACCAAAGGCGAGAGAACCGCATGTTGTTAGCGTTAAATTTTCCTGCCAAGTCGCATTTTCGGTCAAATAAGGCTGTGCATTTGCAGAGCTAGAAAAAAATGAAATAAGTAAGCACAACCATAATACTATTTTAATCGAAGTACTTGAAGTTTTTTTTTAATAGCGAAAACTACCAAAATAATCAGAATCGTTACCAGAAGTGCCAATCCTTGAATCCAAGGGACAATTTCTTTTATTAGCGTCCCAGTGACATCATGTGTTTTGTATTCTTCTGTCTTCTCTGGTTCAAAAGCTAAAGTCGATTGCTTTTCTGCCAATTGTAAATTAATGCCTGACTTATTATTTGCTTCCAAAACCTCTATCCTTCCTATTATTTCATGTCCATAATTAATCCAGATATTGGCAGGGTCTATGTCTATTCTCCTGACTATCGTATAGTTGCCTGCTGGCAGGCTTGGTCTGAGGTCAACTGTGAAGTTTATAATAGTGTTAACTTCTCCTATTGTATGGGCTATTAATGGGTTACAGAATGGGTTTTCTGCATTATCAGGTTTCTTGGCTTGGTTAAAGCATGTTGCATTGGTTTCGTCCAAGAACCAGTAGAATATTCTTATAGGCAGAAATTCGTAGTCTTCTTTTACTGGAACGCTCAGAGAATAGTCTATGCTTATATTCGACGTGTTGCTTACTATAGAGCTTGTTTTGTTTTCCAATAAGACTATGGATTCGTCTGTTTGTTTAAATTGATCCCAAATCTCGCTAACAGTTTGATTAATATCAACTGTCGTTTGATTTATAACAGTCACTATCTGGTATATGTTGTTCAGCGTTTGCCTGCATTCTCCAGTTTTCCAGCAGTTATAAAGCCACTCCAGCCAATCGTGCTCTTCCTCAGTCATTTTTCCCGCCAATGACATTTTAACATCTACTATTTTGTCCGAGTCAGCGGTGAAAACTTTTGTTTGATCAAAATAATTTGTTCTTTCAAAAGTACAACTATAATCCCCAGTCAAGAATCCATGCGAATAGGGGGAATTCACTCCGGTGACACTCCAGGAATTGTTGCAGTAGATATTGACGTTGGCTAAACTTTCCCCTGTTTCTCCGCTGTATATGTTGAACGTTATATTCCACAATATGGTCAAATCATTCGATTCCTTTGTTTCCCCGTCCTCAAATCCATCGTTTGGCGTTACTTCGCATTTGTAGGTTTCCCCTCCTGCTGTTTCCTGGCTGACTATTGTCCTGCTGCTTGTGTGGCCGTCTTTCGTGTCCAGGTAGTTCTGGCGGACTTGTTGCGGGGTTGGGGTTTTGTCGTAGATTTTTACCTCGTCTATGATGCCGTTCCAGGTTCTGTCAGGATAGGACGGTGCGTATTGCGAAGAGCCTATGTAGAGCGGTTTCGTTAGGGAAAGGGAGATGGTTCCGGTGTCTGGCTGCTGTTTTTTCAGTTGCCCGTTCACATAGACATAGGTCTTTGTTCCGTCGTAAACGGCTGCTATATGGGTCCACTCGTTGAATTCTATGGCGTTTGGCCCTGTCTCCGTGTCTCCGTGTGTCAGGTCGACGTGCCTGAATCTTATTCTTCTGTCCGGGCTTACTGCGACGTAGAAGTGGGTGTCGTCCCTTTCGAGTATGTATCTGTACTGCGTCCCAAGGGTTTTCAGGTTTACCCAGGCTTCTGCCGAAAATGTGTTGAACGAGGTCCCGAAGTTCTTCGTGGCCTTGATGTAATCGTCAGCACCGTCGAACTGGTACGCTCCCCCAATTTTTCCGGTATTTCTGCCCCAATTTGCTCCCAGGACTATACCAGCATTACCGTGACCGGAATAATCCTTTGTCCACGTTGAATTGGAGCCGCCCTCGAAGGGGAGATTGAGAAGGGTTAAAGGCTGGTTATTTTTGTACCAGTTGTAGATATTAATTACTGGGTCATTATCAGGGTCTGAAGTGGACTGGTTCCAGCAGGTGAGGTTTTCTGTTGTGAAATTGTTCCCGCTTGTTGAGTTCAGGATTGGATTTGACTGGGCTGGCGGGGTGTTGACAGATATATAAATCCACCTCGTCTCGGTTACAGCCCGGTTTCCTCTGGTGTCATTAGCATAAACCTTAAAGGCAAACGTGCCGCGTCTTAAGCCTGTTTTGTTCAGATAGCAATAAGTGTTTTCGTTAGCGTTTACAAAATACATCGTGTTGTTCCCTGACGTACCATCCTGTTCATAAACCAGCAAACAATTTGAAACGTTCTCACTGACGGAAGCGTTTACATATACATGATTTACGTAAATCGTGCTTCCGTTGCTCGGGGTAGGCTCTATGAAAATGACATCGGATATTTTAGCTAACTGTAGAACAACATGAGCGTCACCAGTAAGGTTAAATGTTTGTGCATCTGAGGTATATCCAGGCTTTGAGGAAACAATTGTATACGGTCCGTAATAAGTTAATGAACCTTGATTGTCATAATATTCTGGCTGTGGTGTTGTATCGCTTGAAGCAATTTTGCTGTATCTTTGAGTTCCAAATCTATCACTCAAACTAACATTAGCCGTTAATGGGTTTCCGTTTTCATCAATAACCTTGTAGATGACATTCCACTTTCGGTAGTATTGAGAATTGTTATCTGTATTGTTTATGACTGGGACAGTGACATTCAGGAAGGTCAGATTACCCTGACCATCCTCAAGATAGATATACTCATTCACAAAGGAATTCTCAATCAGATTATCCCCGTATCTGATGCCATAGAAATAATCCATGGTCACATTCGTTATGTTATGCCCATAAGCGCCATCTTGCAGTGAAAGAGTTTTGAATGTAGCATTTGCCACATATCCTCCATAAAGTCTATCCCAATTACAGCCAGCTCCCAAAATCAACTGGGAAGCATTGTTGATATCGTAGGCATCATCACAAGTCTGCATATAATTTACATGACCATAAATCTTTACGTAGACATTCTTTCCATCCTGAACATTACCATTATAATAACACGTTTGGTCAGAAGACGGTCTCCATATAGCAAGGATATTCCCTGAGCCAAAAGTATTATACCTGACAAAAGGTTGTATCCATCTAAAACCATAAAAATCATCATAACCATTCGCACCTATTGTAGAATTTACAAAGCTCCTCTCAAAGTAAAAATTCAATGTATTATCACGAGCAGATTTATAACCGAAATAACAATTTGTCATATTGCCATCAATAAACGAATTGGGAGACGAGCCCTTCTTCAGACAATACTCTCCGCCAAGCCCGTCTATTGATACGTTATAATAATTTCCACCACTTCCACCATAAACAGTGCCGTTATTTATGTTGAAATAATTCCCACCTCCCAGATTCAAAGCCGTCGTGCCAGAAACATTTCTTGAATCGATATAGAAATTATCAACTTCAATATTATGAGACTCCAGACTGCTACAGCCCAAGGCACCATAGACTGTCACATTCTCCCACCAACTCTTAACACCACTTCCAACATAACCAATACTATCAGAACCAGTCCCATGACCATTTGTATACCAGACAATATTTCTCAAAGTAATGTTACTCATGTACTGATTCCAGTTCCCGTTGAACTTAATACCGTTCCAGATAGTAACATTCTCCAAGAAAATATGAGACCCAGTAGCTGGTGTGTAATGCAGTCCAATCTGTATTGACCTATCAGAGCCATTTAATGCATATCCATTTCCAATTAGTTTGTTATAGCCCTGAAAGGTTACTGCATAGGTTGTATTGCACCACCAATCATGATTCAACTCAAGCTCAATCCAATCTGATGATGTGCCTATGTCAAATGTAACACCACAATCGAAAATCTGGAACTCAAGGTAAACGATTCGAGTATTCCCACCAGAATCATTAGCAAGAACATAAAGGTAGTTCTTTCCATATCTTCCAGTTATTGAAGTATTTCCAGTCAAAATTGTCGAGTTTCCTCCATTTAGTACATACCATACACTTTGAGTATCCGATGAATTTGTGTAATTAAGAGGCACATCCAAACTCACTTGCTCATAGAATGAATCATTTGCTGGGTCTGTTACTGTAAGATTTGGCACAGCAAAAACCGATGGCAAGAAAGAAATTGTGCAGAAAATCGCTACAAAGAAAGCAAGAAATACCGCTCTACCAGCTAATCCGCCACTCATAATACCCACAAATCAACACCCACTACATAGTGTATTAATTAATTTATCGGTTAGTTGGTTTAAAAGATATCGATTCTGGGCTCCGCCAATGGAAAGTGTATTATCCCATAATTACTTCCCCCATCCAAATACATTAATGCGCAAATTGAACAAAAGAAAAATACGCTGGATACTG
>Ga0315545_1002401_pt1 | contig 16899 bp, 7 predicted proteins | sample SalMarSW160210MG_FD_203096 | JGI IMG/M metagenome (GOLD analysis project Ga0315545, IMG submission 203096) | Salt marsh sediment microbial communities from the Plum Island Ecosystem LTER, Massachusetts, United States - Salt Marsh Sediment SW1602-10 ...
TAGAAGCCATGGAATATATCCGCGGCTTTCGCGGACGTATTATGGTGGTAAAGCTCGGCGGAAGCGTGCTCGAAGATGCTTGTCTGCAAAAGAAGCTGCTGACCGATGTCGCCTTTATGGCTACCGTAGGTATGCAGCCTATCATCGTCCACGGCGGCGGAAAGGCTATTACCAAAGCGATGAACGAAGCGGGCCTTGAGCCGGTCTGGGTCCAGGGACGCCGATATACCGATGAGCGAACCATTAACATAGCAGAGCATACCTTAGTGCACAAAGTTAATGATCCCATCTGTCAGATCCTTACCGAGCTTGGCTGTAAGCCTATGGGGCTGCATTCGCTGAGCAGTTGTGCATTGTTTGCCGAGCCTTTGAGATTGGTCAGCAAAGATGGACGAAAACTCGACCTCGGATTGGTTGGCCGGATTTCCAACGTTAATGCCGACCTGCTGAAGACCCTCTGCGGGTCTGGTACCATACCGGTTGTCGCATCGGTGGCAATAGACAAGGCCGGTGGAAAGCTTAACGTTAACGCCGATAGCGCTGCGGGCAAGGTCGCAGCAGCGGTCGTGGCTGAAAAGCTGGTAGTGGTAAGCGACACGCACGGTATCCGAACCAATATCGATGACCCGGAAAGCTGGGTCTCCAGCTTAGATGAGGAACAGATTAAGGATATGATCGATGCCGGCGTTATCACCAATGCGATGCTGCCTAAGGTCGAGGCGTGTCTGACGGCTTTGGACGGCGGTGTTAAAAAGGCACATATTATCGACGGCAGGATCGAACACTCGCTGCTTCTGGAAATCTATACCGTCAGAGGTGTCGGTACAGAAATTGTAAAAAATAGGCCATAACAAAGATTTGTTAAAACGAATTACAAGTCAAGAGATACGAAAAATGACAACAAAGGAGACAATAGAATTGTTTGATAAATACGTTATCGCCAATTACGGCCGGCTACCGCGAGTTATAGTCAAGGGACAGGGCTGTTACATGTACGACGCTGACGGCAACAAAATACTCGATATGTTTCCCGGCTGGGCAGTCAGCAGCATAGGGCATTGTCACCCCAAGGTCGTTGAGGCTATCCGTAAGCAGGCCGGCGAGCTGCTGCATATCGATAATACTTTCTACTCCGAGCCGCAGGGCAAGTTGGCGAAGCTACTAAGCGAGCGGGCTTTCGGTGGGAAATGCTTTTTCTGCAACAGTGGCGCCGAAGCCAACGAAGCGGCGATGAAATTAGCGCGTCTGTACACTCCAAAAGAAAAATATAAGTTTATAACCGCTGAGGGCAGCTTCCACGGTCGAACCTTTGCGACCCTCTCAGCGACCGCTCAGCCAAAGCATCACGAGAGCTTTCTGCCGTTGTTACCGGGCTTTATCTACGTGCCTTTTAATGATGTCACCGCGCTGGAGTCGGCTTTTAGCGATGAGGTTGCGGCTGTTTTAATCGAGCCGATACAGGGTGAAGGCGGAATCAATTTAGCCACCAAGGAATATCTGCAGGCGATACGCGAGCTTTGCGACCAAAAGGGAGCGCTTATGATCGTAGATGAGGTCACGACCGGCATCGGCAGGACCGGCAAATGGTTCGGCTACCAGCACTTCGACATTGAGCCGGATATTATGACAATGGCCAAAGCCCTTGGCGGTGGCATGGCAATAGGTGCGATGATGGCTAAGGAAGAGGTCGCCGCGTCACTTGTCCCCGGCAAGCACGCCACGACCTTCGGCGGCAACGCTATTGCTTGCGCAGCAGCCGTCGCTGTTATAGAGACAATAGAGGAAGATAATCTTATGGAAAATGCCGCCAAGCTCGGCCAATATGCTAAAGATAAGCTCGCCGAGTTGAAGCAAAAGCATTTTATTATAGATAGTGTTCGCGGTATCGGCCTGATGGTAGGTGTGCAATTGACAGGCCCCGGCAAAGAAATCGTTGATAAATGCTTAGAGGAAGGATTGCGAATAAACTGTACGCAAGGTACAGTGTTGCGGTTTATGCTGCCGATGATTGTCACGAAAGAACAGATAGACCAGGCCGTCGAAATCTTCGATGCCGTTCTAACAGAAACTGGAAAAGGTTCAGACCCGCCTGCCGGACGGGCAGGTTAACACAGTTTAGCCGTCGCCGATACGGCGACGTAAGATGTTTAGCCCCCAGGCCTGTCCTGGGGGTTATTAATTTCCCAATTTATTGCGGGGTTGTGTAAAAAAATGAAAAATTTTCTTTGCATAAATGATTGTTCGGTTGATTTGCTAAAAGAATTACTGCAACAGAGCAGCACCCTGAAGAAACTATATAAGTCCGGCGGACGTGACTTGTGCCTTGCCGGCAAAACTTTAGCGATGCTTTTTGAAAAGCCGAGCCTGCGAACCAGAATTAGCTTTCATGTCGCTATGACCGACCTCGGCGGCTCCGTCATTTTTGTCAAGCCCGAAGATATAGGCGGCATAGGAAAACGCGAACCTATAAAAGATATAGCTCGCGTGCTCAGCCGGTACGTCCACGGCATAGTAGCACGCACTTTTGAGCACTCCGCCGTTACTGAGCTGGCCGAGTATTCTTCGGTACCAGTGATAAACGCTTTGACTGACTGGGCCCATCCATGTGAAGCAATGGCGGACGCACTCACCATTAACGAACACTGCGGCCGATTGGAAGGCATCAAAATCGCGTTTATCGGTGACGGCAACAATGTAGCTCGTTCACTCGCTTTTACATGCAGCAAGCTCGGCATGAAAATGACCGTAGCGTCACCAAGTGGCTATGAGCTTGATTCCGAAACTATTAGCGCAGCCAATCGGAGACAAGCAGATTGTGCGAAGCAGACTAACGACCCAAACGAGGCTGTTGTTGGAGCTGATGTGATTTATACAGATACGTGGGTAAGTATGGGCCAAGAAGATGAAAAGAAGAAACGTATCGAAGCCTTTAAGAACTTTCAGGTAAATTCAGAACTTCTCGCCTCTGCCCCAGCGGGCGTAAAGGTTATGCACTGTTTACCTGCTTATCGTGGCTTTGAGATTACTGATGAAATCACCGAATCAGAGAATTCGATTATATTCGACCAAGCTGAGAACCGCCTGCACTTCCAGCGTGCACTGCTTAAGAAACTAATGGCTTGACGTCTCGATGCAAAAAAACAGGGCCTATACATCGTATAGGCCCTGAACTTATTAAATATCACTGACGACTTAGCCGAACCGTCGAGGTAATACCGCTGATTAAGGCCGATTCAACCTGATATCATCAATGTATAAATCACCTGCGCTACCTGGTTGCGTATTAGCTCTGTCGCCGACACCTATGGACATCTTCGTGACAGCCTGCATATTTACGCCGGTAAATTCTGTCAGCGGTATATTCCACTCCGTCCAACTGTTCATAGTTGTCGCATTCGGATCTGGATGCTTGACCACCACACTACCGCCAGCACTATCCTCCAAAACTATATACATCGGCTCACCAATGTTACTTTCTATGCCAATATCCTGCGACTGCCAATCGCCTGTGACCGAAGTGCTTGTGCTAACATTTGAAAATTCGGCTGTGCAGGTCGCATTAACGTTATGGCTGGTTAGGCACAAGCCTACATAGGTATCCGGTGCCATAGGTATTTCAACAGAACCCAATGTTGTCCAGCTATTAGCAGCTCCAGTAGCCGAATAATCTGCAGTAAAGGTGTTGCCGCTACGCGTCAATCTCACCCATTGCGGAGCAATGATGCCTGGTTCTGTAGTTTCATCGCTGCCAGAACCCACAGTTATCCGGCGTTGGAAGGAAACGCCACTTGCAGGTGTGACAACTATCATTACATGCGCGGAGTTTGCAGCCAGAGACTCACGAATCATAACTCCTGGTTTAGCCCACGCGTCGGTGTTAGTCATACTGTCTACTCTGGCTGTTATAGTCCCATTGCCCGACATCAGTTTATGGGCAAAGAAGAACTCGTCAGCCTCACCCCAGATATCTGTACCGCGTGCAGTCAGTGTCCAGGTTGGTGGCCCAGCTACGAAGCTGCCATAAATAGGCGGCATGCCTCTGAACCACAGCGTTAAGGAATTAACGTCTTCCCTTGTCCAATCCTGTGCATCCGTCCACGTTCGTTCGGCTTCAGAATAAAATAGTGTCCCTGCCTGTTCAAAGTCTGGGTTACCTTCGTTGACAGTACCATCGTTGTCGTAACGCATATACATGGCTTGAGAGCCGTTATTAACATTAGGAGGTTCAGTTTCTGCATACGGAGGTTCAAAGTAACCAACAGTCATGCCGGTATTATTCATTTCGTAGCCTGTCCATGTTAGATATATCATGTTATTGATGTCGTTATAGTCTTCAAAGTCATCCACAACAAGAAAGTTAGCCGTTGTAAAGCTCCGGACCCTGCCTTTCCACAGCTTATCAGGATGAGCATCATTGACCTCATCGACCCGCCAGTAATATGTCTGTTTCCAATCGAGAAGGCCGGGAGGATCGTAACTATTAGCATCCGGGTTTGGGCTGACCAATACGCCACGCGGGTCAGTTTCACTTGCTTCATTAACATCATTGATATCCGTTCCAAAGTACAAATTATGCGTAGCGGCATAAATTCCAGGCGTCCAGCTAAGGACCACATCTGTTGGTATATCTATGCTCTGATCTTCCGGTACTGCCTCTCTGGCAAACTCCGGCGGTTCCGTAACCAGGGTAATTTTGAGATTATCCACAAGGAACACCTGCGTCCACGACTCATCTACTTCTACACCCGGCCACGGTGGACCACCAATCTCATAAGACCACATGGGATTCGTCATGTCCCAGTCGGTTCCTTGCCACCAGGCTCTGTTCACTTCCACCAGCTCACCCAGGTTATATTCTATATGGACCCATTCGTCCTCTTGATAAAGTTCCAGGAGAGGTAAACCATATCCATAGTTGCCGCTACCGATATCAGGGTTGTATGTGAGTATCCAAATCTCTATCTCATGAGGATTCCAGTTACCCTGGAGGTTGCGTATATCAAGCTCGATGGTATAATCGCATGGATCGTCACTGGTGTTTCCGGTCATCGCGATGTCCGTCTTGTAACCAAATCGTTTACTGATCCCTACAGAAATCGTTCCGGTGTGTTCCCGTACGATACTCCCCTCGAAATCCGCATACAGACCTACATGCGAGGCAGCGCTGTCATACCAAAGCCAGCCCTCAGTAGTGCTGCCTATCTCGCGGTCCTCAAAATCGTCCTCATGCACAGCTACGGTATAAGCATAACTGCTCATCGAACCCGCCAAACATAGGAATAGTGCAATTAGAATTGTCTTTTTCATCCACATAATCAATCTCCTTAAAAAATTAAAAATATAGAAACAAACGATAAAGATTCTTACCTTCATTCTTGTTTGAACATATATCTGCCCAAGATAATGTTTTTTGAATCGCTAATACCTCCTTCCTTTATAATTCATTTGTGATTACAAGGTAAAAATCAAAGACGCCGGAGCATACAACTCCGACGATCCGATCTCTATATATATTAAATAAAGATTCAATCTCCTCCCGATGCCTTTCGCTGTTACTTGTTTATGTTATGAACCATATACAAGGTAATTTTGACTAAATTAATATCATACGTTAGATATGATATTATAGTAAAAAAATGCCGGATTTTTGTCAATAAAAATCTTCACGTGATTACCCGTTTTGAAAGGCGGTGATGAAAAAACCTCCTTGTGCTTGTAAAATGCTGTTTTTTGAAACCTTTAACCCAAGCAAAACAAGGAGGTTCAAAAAATGATAAGAAAAGATTTCATAATTTGCAAGACAAGAAATCTACTAAACCAATTTATGGCTCCAATCACTGAAAAAGCAGATAAGCCTAGACAAAAATTCCTCCGCCAAACTGTGAGTGCAATACTGCTTTCAGGTTCTCTGATCGTAACGGAGTTGGCCCACTGGATACGTGATGACTGCTCAGATATATTCCATCGATTGAAACGACTGCTCAACCATCTTGTAAGTACCCGCGGTGATTTGACTAATGTGGTAGCTGCCTATAGGCAAAAAGTCGCAAAGTACATAGAACCAGACACACCCCTGGTAATAGACCTTACAGATTTGGCAAAGCCAAGAGCCAGGAAGATGAAAAGAAGAAACGCATCGAAGCCTTCAAGGGTTTTCAGGTAAATTCAGAACTTCTCGCCTCCGCCCCAGCGGGCGTAAAGGTTATGCACTGTTTACCCGCTTATCGTGGCTTTGAGATTACTGATGAAATCACCGAATCAGAAAATTCGATTATGTTCGACCAGGCTGAGAACCGCCTGCACTTCCAGCGTGCACTGCTGAAGAAACTAATGGCTTGATGCGTCGATACTAAAAAACAGGGCCTATACAAAATGTGTATAGGCCCTGAACCTATGTAATATCACCATCGACTACTTAGCCGAACCGTCAAGGTAATGCCGCTGATTAAGGTTGATTCAGCCTGATATCATCAATGTACAAATCACCTGCACCCCTAAGGGGTGTATTTGCCCTGTCACCAACGCCGATAGACATCCTCTTGATTGCCTGCAGATTCACACCTGTAAAATCAGTCAGCGGAATATTCCACTCCGTCCAACTGCTCATGGTTGTTGCATTCGGATCCGGATGTTTGACTACCGCACTATTGCCGGCGCTATCATCCAGAACCACATAAAGCGGCTCAATATCGTTACTTCGTATGCCAACGTCCTGCGACTGCCAATCACCTGTAATTGTGCCGTTCAGATTAACATCAGAGAATTCGGCTGTGCACGTTACATCGGTATCATGGCTAGTCAGGCATAAGCCTATATAGATTTCAGGAAGCATAGGCATAAGCAACGGGTCACCCAATGTTTCCCAATCAGACCCATTAGATGAATATTCGGCTGTAATTGTGTTTCCACTGCGACTTAACTTCACCCATTGCGGGGCGGTAATTCCTGCCTCTGTAGTATCCTCGCTACCGGCATCAGCAATAACACGGCGCTGGAAGGAAACTCCCTGACCGGGCGTGACGACCACCATAGCGTTCGCAGAACCAGGGTCAAGCGAATCGCGGATCATAACTCCCGCTTTTGACCATGGATCAGTGTCACTGACGCTGACCACTTTCGCCGTAATACTTCCTACACCGGAAAGCCGCTTGTAGGCATAATGGAATTGGTCAGCCGTACCCCAGATATCTCCACCAGCAGCGGTTATCGTAATCGGCGGCCCGATTGTAAAACTGCCAACGGAAGCTGGAATACCTCTGAACCACAGCGTTAAAGACTCAACACCTTCTCTAGTCCAATCCTGCGGATCTGTCCACTGGCGTTCAGTCTCAGAATAAAGCAGAGTCCCCTCCTGTACATAGTTGGTGCTCTCGTTCACAGTACCATCGTTATCGTAACGCATGTACAAAGATTGAGAACCGCTATGAACTACACTCTGCTCTGCAAACGGAGGTTCAAAATGCCCCACAGTCATGCCGGTATTATTTATGAAGTAGTCACCCCATGTTTCGTATATCCTGTTACTAACGTCGTTGTAGTCTTCAAAATCATCCACAACAAGAAAGTTACCAACTGTAAAGCTCCAAATGTTGCCTTTCCACAGCTTATCGGGATGAGCATCATTGACCTCATCAACACGCCAATAGTAGGTTGCGTTGAATTCCAGGATTCCTGGCTCATAAGCGTTGGCGGATTGATCCTGGCTTACGAGAACACCGAGCGGATCATTGCCTCTAACAGCATCGTTAACAACATCAAAATCAGTGCCGAAATATACATCGTGTGTAGCAGCAAATACTCCCGATACCCAGCTAAGGGTAGGATCTCTGCGTACACCTGTTGCACGATCAGCAGGTACTTGTCCGGAAGCGGCCACCAGCGTAACCTGATCAAACGGTATCAAGCTGGTGCCAGGAATAATCTGTTGTATCCCATTGCTGTCAGGACCACTCCATGCCACCGCGAGATTATCGTAGCCCCACCCTTTCTTATGAAGCACCATAATGTAGTACAGCGTGCCACCGCCGTCCAAATGAATTGGGGCGGACTGCTGTGTCTCAGGATATTTGTCCCATTGACGAGGTTCTGTCCAGCCCTCTCTGCCTTCTTCGCTGTCCACAAAGGCGATTATAGATGCGGTGGAAGGATGTGTACCCAGCCACAGCTGGCTATTTTCGCCACTGGCGATCCAGAACGTATAATCGCCGGAGTTGCGTACATAGAGCCATCCATGTACGCGAGAGCCATATTCACTAATCGCCATGTGCGGAGCCTCAAAACCGGTCAGATATTCGGTGTAGCTGGGACTATCCGGAAAATTCGGATCACCGGTCAGATCGGCAACAGTAGTACCCTCGATGTCCTCCCACACCTCACGGGTGATCGAGCCGAGACCTTTTATAGGTACGGTTGTGAACTGCCAGACCTCGCCCTTGAGTATTGTTTCCGGGTCCGAGGACGTGGATTCGACTTCATCAATCCGCCAGTAATAAGTCTTGGAAACTTCAAGTGTAATACCCGCTTCTTCCGGGGCCCAGTTTGTATCGGCAGGATTAGCCAGATATGCCCTGAATGGAGCCGCACCGGAAATACCCGTCGGAGCATTATTTACACTGTCAAAACTGTCACCGAAGAAAACAACATGTCCCTCAACAGCACTTACGCCCGCCCCCCAGCTAAGAACCTTGTCCAAAGCCACATATTCTGCGTTTGCAGCCGGATCAGGCTTATAGGCAAGCGCAGGTATAACAATGAAGTTCCAAATATTGCCGCGATAGGTCTGGGCTCCTACAACCGTATCAACCCGCCAGTAGTAAGTTACGCCGTTAGCAAGGTCGCTGACCGAGCAGCTCAGCGTAGTGACCGAGCCTTTGTCCGCCGCAGCGGCGCCGTCGTTCACATCAGCCCAGTTTGCACTAAAATATACATTGTAGCTATCCGCAGATGGTACATTAGGTCCCGATACCCACGTAAGGGTCACACTTGAATTACTGTATGAGCTTTCATGCTCTGGGAAAGGACTTTGAGCCCTCATAAGAGGTGTCAGAAGAAACAGATCAATATAGTCAAGACCAGCCCATATATTGTCGTCGGTTGAATTTACACGTGTATGCGCGAACTGAATACCGAGCTTGTGGTCTCTCGCAGCCAGACCAACGGAGTTACTGTCAAGGATATATGTTGTCATTGTGCTCTTATTCCACAGATCAATATTTTTAGTGGCGAATACTACCCTGTTTCCTTCATCATCCTGATAATATAGCTGCGCCGCAAGATTATCACCGTGCCAAGTAGAGCGGGCGTCAAATATCAACTCGAACTGATCTCCCTCCATCATAAGAAAATCAGTGAGGTTGTAAATCACGGCATCTTTGCCCATAAAGGCAGTAGCAGTTCCATCGGTGGGTGTCCAACCGAATTCCCGGCCTGCTGAGGTGATCGGATCTACTCTTGCCCAACCTGTAACTATACCTGGTGTGCCTACACTTATATCGTATTTCTTACCATCATCGGGTATTTCAAAGCTGTAGTTCTCAACCTCGATCTGCACAACCGCACCAGCCGGAATATCTGTGGCTGTAATCAAAAATAGAACGGCACAAACTAAATAAATCGTTTTTTTACACATATTGATCCTCCTTTAAAAAATAATCAACAATGTCAAGTGCATAAAATGAGCTAAAGTGTCTAAGTCCCTATGGGATCCCTTACGGGTGTGAGCTAAAGTTACAATTTTAGGCACTTTAGGCACTAAGCATAGCGAAGGAATGACATCCGGTCTGATTCTCTACCTCCTTCCTTTCCAATTATGACTCAATCCTCTTACTTCGGCTGGCTCGTGCCCAGAAAAGCCCTCCGGACGAGGAAAAGCTCAATAGCTCTCCGTAAGAAGTCCCTATGACTGCCACAGGTACAGACAGGAAGCTTTAATTAAAACCTTGATTCCGATCATGTCGGGATCAGCACCCAACATAATACATTATAACTATCATCCCCGCTTTAACACTCGTCATTTTGCGCAAAATTAACGTCATATTGGGAATATCACCTATTATATACAAAAGTAATCACCAGACCTAATACAAAAAAGCAGGGCCCCCCTTCTTGCTCCCCGCTTCCGCGGGGACAAGTTTACCCTGCCGTAAGGCATCCTGTGGACTGCGAAGGCAGGGCGCAAGAAAGCAAGGGGGCCCCAAACTTATCCGATTTCACCCCGATAAATCAGGATTTATTCTTCTGGTTCAGTACCTGTGGCAGAGCTAAATGTCAATCCGATATCATCAATGTATAAATCACCTGCGCCACCAGGCTGTGTATTTGCCCTGTCACCAACACCAATTGACATCTTCTTGATTGCCCGCAGATTCACGCCGGCAAAGTCTGTAAGTGGAATATTCCACTGCGTCCAGGTGTTGATGGTCGTTGCAGCAGGATCCGAGTGTTTGACCACAGCACTGGTGCCGGAGCTATCTTCCAGAACTACATAAATCGGCTCAGGAATGTTACTTTCTATGCCGATGTCTTGCGACTGCCAGTCGCCTGTAACTGTGCCTGTCGTATCAACATCAGAGAATTCGGCTGTACACATTTCATCGACGTTATGGCTGCTCAGGCATAAGCCAATATAAACATCCAGAAGCATGGGCACCGTTATCGAACCGAGTGTCTCCCATGAATCTCCATCAGATGACATCTCACCCAAAAAGGTATTGCCCGAGCGGCTTACTCTCACCCAGTAAGGAGGCTTGAGCCCGGTTTGTGTATCGCCCTCACTGGCGGCTCCTTCAGTAACACGGCGCTGGAAGGCAACTCCATTCAGAGGTGAGACAACCATCATAGCGTGTATAGAACCGGGATCCAGCGTCTGGCGGATCATCACACCGGCCTTGGCCCATGGGTCGGTATTGCTGACGCTGACCACTTTTGCTGCTATGCTCCCGATGCCGGAGATCTGTTTATAAACAAAGTGGAACTGGTCAGACTCGCCCCATATATCCGTACCACCGGCAGTCACTGTGTAAAGGTCTGGCCCGTCCTCAGTCGGTTCGGCGGAAAAGCTGCCAAAAGATGCCGATAAGCCTCTGAACCAAAGCGCTAAGGATGTAATACCGCTTCTTGTCCAATCCTGAGCATCAGCCCACCCGCGTTCGGCTTCGGAAAAAGTGAGCGTCCCGCTCTGCTCATAATTGGTACCTTCGTTTACGGTACCATCGTTGTCGTAAGTCATGTATATAGATTGAGAACCGCCGTGAACTATACTTTTCTCTGCAAATGGAGGATCAAAGTGCCCCACAGTCATGCCGGTATTATTCGCAAAGTAGTCCACCCATGTCTCGTATATTCTGTTAGTAGTGTCGTTATACTGCTCAAAGTCGTCCACAATAAGATAATCAGTTACAATGAAGCTCCAGACTCCGCCTTTGCTGATAGTCGCATCGGTATTGACCTCATCAACCCGCCAGTAGTAGGTCTGGCTAGATTCAAGACCTTCAGATGGTGTATAGCTGTTAGCATCCTGTCTGCCTCGATATATACCGGTCGTATCGGATGTGTCAGCATCTTCTACAGCGAGCGCATCGGTTCCTAAGTACACATCGTGCTGAGCCGCCATGTCCCCGGGCGTCCAGCTAAGAGGCAGGGCTTTTTCCACATCTGTTGTTGTACCATTTGCGGGCTTTGACTTCCACGCCTGTGTAATGTCACCTCTCATAACCAGCTTTATTTCGTCTTGTGTCAGTGCCCGGTTATAAAGCCGCACATCGTCGATAATACCGTTCGAGTAACGGCCTCTTGAACCGGAGTTTTCGCCGATGAAAAAGCTGTCGTTAGTGTCGTTGATTTGTCCTGTACATGGAGTAGCGGTACCCAATACACCATCAACATAAATCATCGCTTGTGCTCCGTTGTACACACCGGCAATGTGGTGCCACTCATCATTCGCTATAAGGGTGGTTCCATCAAAGTAGTTGGCCGAGGTGCCGTTAACACCCATATGTGCGGCATTACCTGTTGTTGCTGACCTGCTTAGTCGATATGCATTGTCTCCCTTGGAAATAATGGCCTCCCAGTCATTTACAAAAGCTGCTATTTTGAACCAAACCGCCATCGTAATCTGGTTTCGGATAGTAAGCAAAGGCGGATTTCCACAGTCCACATAGTCGCCTGCACCATCGAAATCCAGCGCACTGCCATGATAACCGATCACCCACTGCGGATTACCTTTGATGGTGCCATGATTACCATGGCCTGACCAATCCAAAGCAACCGTGCCTTGACCCTCATCAAGCGTCCACCAGCCGACAAAGTTGGGATCCGTTATGGGCATATCAGGTGCTGTTCTAAAACGCCAGACATCGCCTGTGTGCTTGGTGATCCCGTCGGCCTCAATCTCATCGATCCGCCAGTAGTAGTTAGTTTCCCCAGATAGTATTCCTGGATCATAGGTAGCATCTGCCTGATTACCTTTGGATGTGTCGCCGGAACCGGAAGCTACGTCATCCTGGCTGGTTCCGAAATACACATCATGTGTAACCGCTCCGACACCCGGAGTCCAGCTAAGGTCTGTATCAGCAAGTATCCATCTGTCCCCATCCTTCGGATTGGGATTAAATGCGGTTGGAGGACCGGATGTAAAGCTCCATACGTTACCGGTATGAACTTTAACTCCATCAGCCTCGACCTCATCAATCCGCCAGTAATAAGTTGTATATGGAGTAATACCGGCAGCGTGGAGATACGAGGTGGATTCCTGGCGACCCTGAAAATCATCCGGACCAATATCCGGGGTTGTGCCGAAATACACTTCGTGGAAGGCTGCAACATCTGATGCTGTCCAGGTGAGCTGTGGTATGCTCACCATTTCAGCATTATCCGCTGGATTAGGATCGTATGCCTTTATTGTATAGGGAGGAGTTGCAAGCCCCTCAATCTCTTCATCGGTTATTGCACGTTCATAAAAACGCACATCATCAAGCATTCCTGTAAAGAAAGCCTCCGGAGCAGTATCACCACCATTTGATCTGGCACCAATATAAAACCTTTGTGTGGCCGGTGTCACTGTCCCAGGATTGACCTCCCACGCCACGTCTAACACACCATTAAAATAAATATACTTCATGTTGTATTCGCTATCGTATATGCAAACAATGTGAATCCATTCGTTAAGCGGTGGAACAGTGTTGCTCGGACTATCGTTGCCAGTACCATCCGTGTGATCTATTCCTCTTAATGTGAAGCATAGGGCATCAGCAGATTGCGTAAATCCCTGGTTTTCCGCCCACCAAGCGCCGAATTTTCTCAGGCACCAGCCTACGCCGTCACTTCGATTGCCGATCATACTGTGCTGCCAGTCTGACGACCAATCCCCCACGTTTGCCCAGAGCGCGACGCTGAAGCTGTCTGTTGGGCTGTTAAATACCGGATAATTTCCGACATCCACACAATCATCGGAGCCGTCGAACTGCAATGCGCCGTCAAAAATGCCGTTCACCCACGTTGGACCACCGCGAAGAGTGCCATCGTAATCGCCGGCAGAATCGGTGGCAACGGTACCGGAACCATCATCCAGCTTCCAATAAGCCACCAGATTAGGCGGCAGAGGATTAATAATCCTATCAATCTCTTCCTCGCTCACTGCATGGTCATAGAAACGCACATCATCAAGCATTCCTGTGAATAAGGCCTCCGGAGCTGTATCACCACCATTAGACCTGGCGCCAATATAAAACCTTTGCGTAGCCGGAGCCACTGTCCCAGAATTAACCTCCCACGCTGCATCTAATACACCATTGAAATAAATATACTTCATGTTGTTTTCGCTGTCGTATATGCAGACAATGTGAAGCCATTCGTCAACTGGCGGGATTGTCTCACTGGGGGTGTCCTCCACGCCATCGGAAGCGTGACCTATGCCCCTTGTCGTAAAGCACAGAGCTTCGTTAGATTGCGTGTATCCCCTGCTTGTCACCCACCATGAGCCGAACCTCCGCAGGCACCAGCCCACGCCGTCACTGCGATTGCCAATCATGCTGTGCAGCCACTCTGCCGACCAGTCCCCAATGTTTGCCCAGAGCGTGACGCTGAAGCTGCCTGTTGGATTGTTAAACACCGGATAACTGCCGACTTCTACACAATCATCAGATCCGTCAAACATCAACGCGCCGCCCAGCACACCTTTAACCCATGTTGGGCCGCCGCGTAATGTTCCATTATAAGCCCCCACAGAATCTGCAGCAGTACTACCTGAACCCTCATTAAAATTCCAGTGAGCTACGAGATCGGCAGAAGCATTAGCCGTCAGGCTCAGCATAAGAACAACAGATAATAAACAAATCAATTCGGCAGTTCTGCCAGAGCTTTGTCCCCCACAATTGATCATCGATCTTTTACGCATGATATTCCTCCTTCAAACAATACCTTAAAACAAAGATCAACACGTTCTGAACACACACTAAAATACTGGTACCTTTCAAACAAAAATGAAGTGGACAACTAAGTGAACTAAAATTTAAAGTGATCCAAAGTGCCTTAAGTTAGAATTAAGACTATACAAATTCCTCGGCCCTGCAAAGACAGGGGCTTTTAGGCAATTCAAACTTTAGTTCACTCTTTCCGCAGAATTTTATCGATTCCTCTTTTAACTTCTAATTCAGAATAGTAAAATATCCTAAATTAAACTACATTATAGTTTTAATCGGCTAAAAATGGACGTTATTTTGCGCAAAAATATCTTCTTTTTGCGCATTATCCTTGCGATTACAATTGTATTATTGTACAAAGAGTCCCAATCAATAATACGACAAGTCAATGTTTTATCCCGTTAGAAATCCGACTTGTCGGACAAGTCCGATTCTTCTAAAGGGATTAGAATTTCTAACGGGATTAGAATTCCTAACAGGACTTATGGCCAGGATTCCAAAAGTCATATTTCTGGTGGAAACATCAAGAGCATACGGCAGGGGCCTGCTCCGCGGTATCGCCCAATATTCCAAGCTTTATGGGCCCTGGCTTTTCTTCATGGGGCCGGAATTCTACGTAAAGGGCACAGAACATTCATACAAGTGGATAAAAGAGATGGGAGCAGATGGAATCATCGCTCCGCTCTGGGACGCTAAAATCATTGAGATGATTGTCGATCTTGGGCTGCCTGCGGTGATCTGTGGTATAGAGAGGCCTGCCTTAAATATATGCCGTGTAGTGACCGACGACATTGCCGTCGGCCGTATATCCGCCGAGTATTTTCTGGAACGCGGCTTTCAGCGGTTTGCTTTCTGTGGTTTTGATGATGCGATTTGGTCTCAACGGCGAGGCGATTGTTTTAGCAAGAAAGTCGCCCAGGCCGGCTTTGTAGTCCATCTCTATCGGCAGCCCCGCACAAGGCGTCGACAGACTATAAAAGGAGAACAAACAATTATTGCCGAATGGCTCAGCTCGCTGCCAAAACCTGTTGCAATAATGGCCTGTAATGACGACCGCAGCAGAGACGTTCTGGCAGCATGTAGAATTGCAGGTATTGAAGTGCCGAGGGAAGCGGCTATTTTAGGCGTTGATAATGATGAATTGGTTTGTGATTTATCTTATCCACAGCTATCAAGCATAGCCACAAGCACTGAAAGAGCAGGTTATGAAACCGCCCGAGTCCTTGATAAGCTAATGAGGGGACAAAAAATAACAGAGAACGAAAAAGAAGTGGTCATTTCTCCTTTGCATGTTGTCACCAGGCAATCAACGGACATTATGGCGATAGAGGACCAGAAGATCGCTGAGGCGGTACAGTTTATCCGCAAACATTCCAGAAAAGTAATTCAAGTCGGTGACGTAGTGGAGGCTGTAGGCTTATCCCGCAGGGCCCTGCAGCAGCGTTTCCGAAAGGCGCTGTCGCATTCAGTGCATGAAGAGATCAAATCCGCTCGCGTTAATCAGATGGCCAGCATGCTGACCAGCACAAATTTAACGATATCTCAGATTACACGGTTATTGCGATATCCGGACGTGAGTAACATATCAAGGTATTTTAAGAAACAGAAGGGTATTAGTCCATCAGATTATCGCGAGCAATTCGGACCCAAATAGGCTCTTGTTTACCCCGTACCACAGCTTTTTATCCGTGACATCATTATTACTCTTAAATATGTTCCTATCATTCCTCCACGCAACGTGAAAAACAAACGGGGCCTATACCAAATCAATCGGTATAGGCCCCAAAATGGTGCAAAACTGTGCATTCCTGGTTAGGTCCTACTCATCGAGAAAGAACCAGTCAGGATTGCCGATTTATTTAACAGAGAGCCTCACGTTGTCTAAGCCAAGCCAGCTATCAACATCTGGAGTAACATTGTCTAACTCAATACCAAGCAGCTTGCCGGCAGCCTCAGGTACATCTGCCGCTGAAAGCACCACCGAAAACTCCTGCATTTCATCTGTTAACGTAGCTTCGACGGAAGCCACCGGAACACGAACACCTGCTTCATCATAGTAGAGGCTCAGCAGAAAAGTTGTAGCCTGCCAGTTATTCTTAGCATCTACTTTCAGCTCAATGACGTCATTAGCATCAATAACATAGCTTGTCAACTGCCAAACTGAAGGATCACTGCCTCTTAAAAAGCCGCTCCATTCTCCGTCGCTAGCATTCCATCCTGTTTCAACGCCGGAATCTGTAGCCATTATATCGCTGCTCCAGCCGGGAACATCCACGAAAGTTCCTTTATCATTTGTTCCACCATCCCAGTTATTCTGTTTGTCGGTACCGGGCAGCTCAAAGCTGGCGTTCTCAACGTCTATCGCCACCGGTTCGGACACGGGACCCGCTGCGTACTTGACCGCAACCTCAGCCGCAGACATAGCCTTGTCGTAGATATTGAACTCCTCTATCGCACCAATCCACTCTGGATCGCCTCCATA
>Ga0315545_1002402_pt1 | contig 16896 bp, 11 predicted proteins | sample SalMarSW160210MG_FD_203096 | JGI IMG/M metagenome (GOLD analysis project Ga0315545, IMG submission 203096) | Salt marsh sediment microbial communities from the Plum Island Ecosystem LTER, Massachusetts, United States - Salt Marsh Sediment SW1602-10 ...
CGTCGCGTCGCCACCTGCGCGAACCCCTCGATGAGCAGGTCTACGCCCTGATAGCCGGAGAAGTTGCCCATGTAAAGGACGACGCGCTCGTCGTCGCTGATGTCGAGTTCGCGCCGCAGCGGCATCGCGTCGTCGCGCGTCCGGATGCCGCCCGGGAGGACGGGTGGGTCCTCGAGCGTGAAGACTTGCTTGCGCGGGTGGCGTTGGCGGGTCGCGTCGGTCAACGCGCGGCACATGGTGACCACGCACAGGCTGGCGGCGATCGCGCAGTCGTCGACGAGCTGGAAGAACGGGCGGATGGCCCGCCAGACGCAGCTCTTCGCGGCCATCTGGTCGGGGATCGACGAGTCCATGTCGAACACGTACGGCACACCGTAGAAGAAGTACTTCATGAGCATCGCCATGTAGGCGGCTTCCTCGACGGCGTGCACGACGTCGTAGCGGCGGCAGTAGAACTGGTTCTCGCACAGGAGCTGGAGCAGCACGTCGAGGGGCAGCTTCTTGAGCGAGAAGCCCGGCCCGATGCGGCGGATGGGCGTCCACGGCGTGCGCAGGATGCGCGTGTTCGGCAGCGGCACGTTCCGGCCGAGGTGGTAGGTGGCCAGGTCGACCTCATGGCCGAGGCCGCCGAGCGTCTCGACGAGGTTGCGGGTCGCCATCGGCGTACCGCGCTCCTCGTAGAACGGCTGTGGTGCGATGAACAAGATGCGCATCAGACGCGCGTGCCTTTTCCTGGCAGAAATCTCGCGGGCGTTGGAACCGCCGCGCTACCGGTTGACTATAAGGGAATGTATGCTAGAAGGGAACCGCTCTGAGGACGACACAGCGAGTCACCGGCCACCGACGATGAACTACTACGGACAGCAGCACTACCAGCCGCGGCCGATGTTCAGGTTCCCGAAGTTGACGCCCGCGGTCAAGACGATCCTCTACATCAACGTCGCGTGCTTCGTGCTTCAGCTCGTCTTCGCGAAGAGCGGGGACGTGGAGCGGTGGTTCGCGCTGTGGCCGCAAGCTGTGATCCACCGCTTCTACTTGTGGCAGCTCGTCACGGCGATGTTCCTGCACGGCGGCGTGTTCCACATACTGCTCAACATGCTGCCGTTGACGATCTTCGGCTTCGGCCCCGGCCTGGAGCGGTTTCTCGGCACGCGGCGGTTCTACGCCGTCTATTTGCTGTCGGGCGTCGGCGGCAACCTGCTCTTCCTGCTGGCGAACCTCGAGGGGCAGATTCCCGCGCTCGGCGCCTCGGGCGCGGTATGCGGCGTGCTGGCCGCCTACGCGATGGCGTTCCCCGAGCGGTGGGTTTTCTTGCTGATCCCGCCGATGCCGGTCAAGGTCAAGTGGGTTGTGCTGGTCTACTTCGGCATCGAGGTGCTGAGCGAGATCGGCCATAGCGGCGGCCGCATCGCCCACGGCGCGCACGTCGGTGGCTTCATTTTCGGCTGGCTCTTCATGAAGATTGTCTACAAGATGAGCCTGCCGTTCGCGTTCATCGAGCGGATGAAGTGGCGCATGCGGCACTTGTTCTCCGGCTCGACTGCGCCTCGGGACCCGTTCGGGCACGGGGCATCGAACGGCGGCCACGGGGCATCAGCCCGCCCTCACGGGCCGAAGGCGCGCAAGTACCGGCCGATTGACGACGAGAGCTTCATCGACGAGGAGGTCGACCCGATCCTCGAGAAGATCTCGAGGCATGGGATCAACAGCCTCACGGCGCGCGAACGACGCATCCTCAAGCGCGCTCGCCAGCGAATGGGGAATGGCTAGAGGTTCTTCCCGGTTGACGCAGAAGCGAAGGCCCTACACGCGCGGCAGGTCGCCGTCGCCTTTGGTGGGAGGATGGTGGGGCCTACGAGGTGCGTGTCGGCAGCGCGGCGAGAAACCCCGCCCCACGTCCAGCAGCCTGTCGCGTGACGGCGCCGCTCACGAGCAATGGAAGAAGTCCTCGACGAGTTTCTTGATCTCCTCGCCCTTGCCGTAGAACCGCTCGCTCAGGTCCTTGTCGGCGTAGCTCTTGAGGATCTTCGTCAGGCCGTCGATCACCACCGGCGAGAACACCCCGTCGCGCTCGTAGATCGCCCGGTCGCGCAGCAGGCAGTCGGCCGACTCCCAGCACGACGACGGCAATTGCGGCAGCCGATCCTGGATCTCCTTGTGCTCGGGCGAGAAGATGTTCACGTCGACGTACAGCTCGCGCGCGTAGTCGAGCGCGTTTTCCATCTCGAGCCCGTGACGCGCGGCCACGGCCAACCCCGCCACGAGGAAGTAGACGTTGGCCGACCCGTCCGGGCAGCGGAACTCGACCGTCTGACTGCCGCTCAGGTCGCCGGCCTCGGACTTCTCCAGCGGGTTCACGGCGCGGATCATGTCCTTGACGTTCGTCCACCCAAGCGGCACCCGCACGAGGACCGACCGGTTGCGGTCGCCCCAGCAGATGTTCGTCGGCGCTTCCTGATGCGGCACGAGCCGCAGGAACGAGGTCGGCACCGTGTTGCCGAACGCCGTGAGCGAGGGCGCGAGCCGCAGGTAGCCGGCGATCAGCTTCCGGGCCGCATCGCTCAGGCCGCCCTTGTCGAGCATCACGTTGCGCCCGTCCTTGACGAGCCGCGAGTGGACATGCAGCCCGCTGCCGGCGTGGCCGACCATGATCTTCGGCGCGAAGCTGATCTCCACGCCGTACTTGTGCCCGAGCATCCGCAGCACCCACTTGGCGATCACGATCTGATCGGCCGCGTCCTCGATCGGCACGGGCATGAACTCGATCTCGTGCTGCTCCATCGCCTCTTCTTCGCCGCGGATATTGCCCACCTCCGAGTGGCCGTACTTGATTTGGCCGCCCGCCTGCGCGATCGCCTGCATCGCCTCGTAGCGGAGAAACTCCCACTGCGAGAACGGGGATGATTCCTGGTAGCCCTTCTGTGCCGGGGTGGGGTAGAGGCGCGACTTGTTGTAGAGCACGTAGTATTCGAGCTCGCCCATCGCGTCCAAGCTGAGCCCCGTGCTGCGCTTGAGCGCTTCGTGTGCTTTGAGGACCGTGTGCTCCGGCGCGCTCGCCAGCGGCGTGCCGTCCTTCGTGTAGTACGCGCACAGGATGTCGACCGTCGGGATCGTGGCGAACGGGTTCACGTACGCCGTCTTGTAGCGCGGCAGCACGTAGAGGTCGCTCGACGCCGCGTCGATGTACGTGAACAGGCTCGAGCCGTCCACGCGCTCGCCCGCCGACAGCAGCCGGTCCAGTTGCGGCTTGCCCGTCAGGATGAAGTTGAGCGTCTTGAGCCGCCCGTCGCCCGCCACGTACCGGAAGTTGACCGACCGGATCTCGTTGCTCGCGATGAAGTCGATCAGGTCGCTTTTCGTGAACTCCTCCGGCGGCTTCTCGAGGTACTGGACGATCTTGTTCGGGTTCAGCGCGACGCGCTCGTTCTTCACGGTGGTCCTCCTCCTCGTCTCGCTACGCGCCGTCCGTCGAACGACGCAACGACACTCGACTCGACAGACAACGCCACCCCAAGGCCGCCGGATACTACGCAAGCCCACCCCCCGTGTCAAACGGCACCTTCAACCGGGACCAAACCACGACGGCAGGAGCGATTTAGGGCGGGGCCTCTTAGCTGACCGCAGATCAGCCACCCACCACCCCGCGGCCTACACCCGTGGCAGGTCGCCCTCGCCTTTGGTGGGGAGGTAGGTGCGCCCCATGAGGAAGGTATCCACGGCGCGCGCGCATTCGCGGCCCTCGGAGATCGCCCACACGACGAGCGACTGGTCTCGCTTGCACGCTCTGACCGTTCACGATTCGCACCCGAGATAGGTAATGCCACCGGCTTCAGCCGGTGGTCTGGGAGCACTCCCTCTTATCACCCGTGAGCCGGCTTCAGCCGGCTTCTCGACAATTGCCTTCAGGCGCTACATGGAACGGCTGAAGCCCGTGGGTCGAGAAGCACGCTGAAGCGCGCTCAGAGGGTTCTGCTGTCAAGCGCCAACCACCGGCTGAAGCCGGTGGCAAGACCTATCTGACGAAGCACTGAGATGCATTGATTCCAGTTTCGGCAATCGGCAGCCCTTGCCTCATACTTGCGGCAGATCGCCCTCGCCCTTGGTGGGGAGGAAGGTGCCGCCCGTGAGGAGGGTGTCGACTGCGCCGTGCGGCGCATTACTCGATCTGCTCGTCGACCAGAAGGAACTCGTAATCCTCGATCGCGATGTAGTGAAAGCTCGTCGAGGAGTCGAAGACGACCGTCCCGCCGCCCCGCGTGACCACGGCGTCATACCTTTTGCCATCGACACCGTCGAGCACGACGAAGTCCTTGCCGCGGTCGTGCGCCGGATAGGCCACGTGCTTCGCATCGGGACCGAAAACCGGTGTCGGCGAGCCGATCCTGGAGTGCCTGGAAACCTCCTCCCCGTCGACAACGACCAGGTACTGGTCCCCATCCCTGGCGATGTAGCCCACGCGCGCGCTGTCGGGGCTGAACACCGGACGGCCGAGGGCATCGTATTGCTTGCCCGCTGTGCCATCGATCACGAAGAACGCCTTGTTGCCCTCTCTTGGAGCGTACGCCAGGCGCGCACTGTCGGAGCTCCACGTCGGCCCAAGCAGCAGCGCGTCATGGCGCGCGAGCTCTTCATCGTTAGCGACCACGACAAGCTCGCCGCTGTCAACGGCCACGTACGCAATGTGCTTGCTGTCCGGACTGAACACCAAGGGCCACTCTCCGAAGCCGTCGTACTGCCGCCCCTGTTTCCCGTCGAGGATCACACACCACGTACCCTGCCGCACAGCGGCCGCGTAGGCCAGGTGCGTGCTGTCCGGGCTATACGAGAGACTTCCTTCCACCACCTGGAGGTATCTGCCTTGTTCCTCTCCATTCACCACGACGACGTCTTTGTTGTCGAGGCGTGCGATATAGGCGAGATGCCGGCCGTCGGGGCTGAAGATGAGCGTGTCGTTACGAATGCTCTCGTAGTGCGTTCCCTCCTGTCCGTCGACAACCACGCACAGCTTGTCACCCACACCTGCCGTGCACGCCACGCGCTTGCCGTCCGGACTGAAGATGAGCGTCCAGATCCCGTCGTACTGCTGCGTGGCCTCTTCGTTGTCGATCAAGACGACGTACTTCTCCCCGACGGCCGTGACCTTCTCCTGGCCGAAGAGCACGTTGTCCTTCATGCTGACTTCCTTCCGCCCGGAGAACGCCACGCATGCAAGACGCGAGCTATCAGGACTGAACACCAGGCTGCCGTCGGCGAAACCGTCATGCGGTTCCCATTCCGTGCCGTCCACGACGACAAATCCCTTGCCCGTCTCCCGTGAGGCTGCGATGTACGCGAGCCGCTGGCTGTCAGGGCTGAACGTGATTGAGCCGGGAACGAAGCCATCGTAATCCGCGCCTTTCTCTCCATTGACGATTAGATGGGACTTCCAGCCCACGTGGTTGATGTAGGCAACGCGGCGGTTGTCCGGGCTGACGACGACGGAGCCCGGAATCCACGTGGTGCGGTTGATCGACCCGATCGTCGTCTCAGTGGTCGCCCGGCCGTGAGGTTCCTCCCCGGCCAGGGCCGGCGACACGACATGGAGTAGACCAAGCGTTAGACAAAGGGCGAGACGTTTCCTCGGCATATCGTCACACCTCCCCGCTCCGGCGTTCAGCTGTAGGCTCATGGTGGGGAAGCAGCAATGCCCGGAGACTAACCACATCTTGGGGCAGGATGCAGGCTCGCGTCAAGCGCCGGAAGTGCGCCGGCTCATTGCCTGGGGTCACACCTGCGGCAGATCGCCCTCGCCTTTGGTGGGGAGGAACGTGCGGCCCATGAGGGCGGTGTCGACGGCGCGCGCGCACTCGCGGCCCTCAGAGATCGCCCAGACGACGAGCGACTGGCCCATGTGCGCGTCGCCGGCCGCGAAGATTCTTGGGACGTTCGTCGCGTAGTTCTCGTCGGTCCTGACGTTGCCGCGCTCGTCGAGCTCGAGGCCGAGCTTCGCGATCACGTTCCCCGGATCGGGCCCGACGTAGCCGAGCGCGAGCAGCACGAGATCGCCCGGCCACTCGCGTTCCGTGCCGGGCATCTCGTTCATCTCGACGTACGCGCCGTCCTTCGACGTGAACTCGACGCCGACGGTCCGCAGCATCCTGACGTGACCATTCTCGCCGACGAACTCCTTGGTCAGAACGCTCCACTCGCGCCGGACGCCCTCCTCGTGCGACGAGCTGGTCCGCAGCCGCATCGGCCAGTACGGCCACGGCTGGTGCACGGGCCGCTCGAGCGGCGGCTTCGGCAGCAGCTCGAACATCGTCACCGACTTCGCGCCGTGACGGTTGGCCGTGCCGACGCAGTCGGCGCCCGTATCGCCGCCGCCGATGACGATCACGTCCTTGCCCTTTGCGTCGACGGGCTTCATCCACGTCGCGGGCGCCCTGCCGGCGACGAGTTCGTTCTGACGCGTCAGCATCTCTATCGCGAAGTGGATGCCGTCAAGCTCGCGGCCCGGGATCGGCAGATCGCGCGGCACCGTCGCGCCGATGCAGATCACGGCCGCATCGAACTGCTTCAAGTCCTCGACGGGCAACGTCGTGCCGACCTCGACGCCTGTCCTGAACTCGATCCCCTCTTCACGCAGAATGTCGAGCCGCCGGTCGATGATGTGCTTCTCGAGCTTGAAGTCGGGAATACCGTACCGCAACAGGCCGCCGATCTCGTCCGCGCGCTCGAAAACCGTCACCGTATGCCCCGCGCGATTGAGCTGCTGCGCGCACGCGAGCCCGGCCGGACCCGATCCGACGACGGCCACCGTCTTGCCCGTGCGCATCTTCGGCGGCTGCGCGTTGACCCAGCCGTGCTCGAACGCGTACTCGACGACGCGGAGCTCGATCTGTTCGATCGTGACCGCCGGCTCGTCGATGCCGAGCACGCACGCCTCCTCGCAGAGCGCGGGACACAGCCGCCCGGTGAACTCCGGGAAGTTGTTGGTCGCGAACAGCCGGTTGGCCGCTTCCTTCCACTGCCCGCGGTAGACGAGGTCGTTGAAGTCGGGGATCAGGTTGCCGAGCGGGCAGCCCGTGTGGCAGAACGGCACGCCGCAGTCCATGCAGCGCGCCGCCTGCTCGATCAGCTTCTCGTCGGGGAACGGCTTGTGGACTTCCTTGTAGTCCTTGACGCGTTCCTCGACGGGGCGCTTCTCCGGCAGCTCCCTGGGGAACTCGATGAAACCTGTCGGCTTGCCCATCGTCGGCCTGCCCTGCTATTCCGACTCGACCATCGCGCGCTCGCGGTACGCTTCTTCCTCCGCGAGCCGCTTGAGCGCGCGCCGATAATCGACCGGTATTACCTTGACGAACCTCGGAAGCATCGCGTCCCAGTTGGCGAGCACGGACTCCGCCTTCGCGCTCTGCGTGTAGCCGTGATGCGCCTCGATCATCGCTCGTAGCTCGGCGATCTCGTCGGCGTCGTCGAGCCGTTCGAGGTCGACCATCTCGCGGTTGCACCGGTACCGGCCGAAGTCACCTTCTTCATCTAGGACGTACGCGATCCCGCCGCTCATGCCGGCGGCGAAGTTGCGGCCCGTGCCGCCAAGCACGACGACGCGCCCGCCCGTCATGTACTCGCAGCCGTGATCGCCGACGCCCTCGACGACGGCGCGCGCACCGCTGTTGCGCACACAGAACCGCTCGCCGGCGATGCCGCGCACGTACACCTCCCCGGCCGTCGCGCCGTAGAGCGCCACGTTGCCGCAGATGATGTTTTCCTCGGCGACGAACGTCGAGCCGTCAGGCGGCCGGAGGCTCACCTTCGCGCCCGACAGCCCCTTGCAGAAGTAGTCGTTCGCGTCACCGGCAATATGGATGGTCAAGCCCCTTGCGCCAAACGCGGAGAAACTCTGGCCCGCCGAGCCGGTGCAGTTGAGCGTGATCGTGTCGTCGGCGAGGCCGTGCTCGCCGGTGCGGCGTGAGATCTCGCTCGAGAGCATCGTGCCGACCGTGCGGTTGATGTTGCGAATCGGCACGTCGAGCTCGACCGTCTCGCGCCGTTCGAGGGCCGCTTCGCACTGCTCGATGAGCCGGTGGTCGAGCGCGTTCTCGAGGCCGTGGTCCTGTGCCTTCATGCAGCGTGTGCCGATGTGCGGCGGCACGTCGGGCTTGTAAAGGATCTTCGAGAAGTCGAGGCCGCGCGCCTTCGAGTGGTCGATCGCTTTGCGTGCTTCAAGCTTGTCGACGCAACCGACCATCTCGTCTACGGTGCGGAAGCCCAGCCGCGCCATGATCTGCCGCAGCTCGTCGGCGACGAACCGGAAGTAGTTGATGAGATGCTCCGGCTTGCCGGAGAACTTCTTGCGCAGTTCGGGATCCTGCGTCGCCACGCCGCACGGGCACGTGTTCAGGTAGCACTTGCGCATCATGACGCAGCCCATGACGATCAGCGGCACTGTCGCGAACCCGAACTCCTCGGCGCCGAGCAAGCACGCGATCGCCACGTCTCGCCCGGTCTTCATCTGGCCGTCGACCTCGACGACGATCCGGCTCCGCAGGTCGTTCAGCACGAGCGTCTGGTGCGTCTCGGCCAGCCCAAGCTCCCACGGCAGGCCCGCGTGCTTGATTGACGAGCGCGGCGACGCGCCCGTGCCGCCGTCATGCCCGCTGATAAGCACGACGTCCGCCTTGCCTTTCGACACGCCGGCGGCGACGATTCCGACGCCCACCTCGGAGACGAGCTTCACGTTGATGCGCGCGCGCGTGTTCGCGTTCTTCAGGTCGTGGATGAGCTGGGCGAGGTCCTCGATCGAGTAGATGTCGTGGTGCGGCGGCGGCGAGATGAGCGGCACGTACGGCGTCGAGTGCCGCACCTTCGCGATCCACGGGTACACCTTCTGGCCGGGCAGGTGGCCGCCCTCGCCGGGCTTGGCGCCCTGCGCCATCTTGATCTGGATCTCGTCGCAGTTGACGAGGTAGTTGCTCGTGACGCCGAAGCGGCCAGACGCCACCTGCTTGATCCGGCTCAGCCTGAGCTCGCCGTTCTCGTCGGGCGCATAGCGCGCGGGGTCCTCGCCGCCCTCGCCGCAGTTGCTCTTGGCGCCGAGGCGGTTCATGGCCAGCGCGATCGTCTCGTGCGTCTCCTGGCTGATCGAGCCGTACGACATCGCACCCGTCTTGAAGCGCTTGACGATCTCGGTCCACGGCTCGACTTCCTCGAGCGGCACCGGCACATCGAGGGTTTTGAGCTCGAGCAAGCCGCGCAGCGTGCCGAGTTTCTTGGACTGGTCGTTGACGAGCTGCGCGTACTCGTCGTAGATGCGGCGGTCGCCCGTGCGCGTCGCCTGTTGCAGCCTCGCGATCGTCAGTGGGTTGAACACGTGGTGCTCGCCGCGCCGCCGCCACTGGTACTGGCCGCCCACGTCGAGGTCGAGCTCGCCCGGCACCTCGACCACGGGGTAGGCGTGCGCATGCCGCCTGAGGGTTTCTTCGGCGATCACGTCGAGCCCGATCCCGCCGATGCGCGACGCCGTCCACGTGAAGTACTTGTCCACGAGCTCGCGGCCCAGGCCGACGGCCTCGACGATCTGCGCACCACGGTAGCCCTGCAGCGTCGAGACGCCCATTTTCGACATGATCTTGAGCAGGCCCTTGCCGACCGCGGTGATGTAGTTCTGAACTGCCGCCTCGGGCTTCATCCCGTCGAGCCGGCCCGAGCGGATCATGTCGGCCAGGGTCTCGAACGCGAGGTACGGATTGACAGCGCAGGCGCCGTACGTGATGAGCAGCGCGAAGTGCATCGTCTCGCGCGGCTCGCCGCTCTCGACGACGAGGCCACACCGCGTCCGCTTCACCGTGCGCACGAGGTGGTGGTGCACGCCGGCGGTCGCGAGCAGCGCCGGCATCGGCGCGTGCTCGGCGTCCACGCCGCGGTCCGACAGGATGATAATCGCGTACCCGTCATCCACGGCCTTCTCGGCTGCCGCGCAGAGCGCCTCCATCGTCGACTGAAGATCGGCCGCACCGTCAGAGACGGAAAACAGCGTCGAGAGAGTGATCGAGCGGATGTCGCCGCCATCGATGGCCCGGATGCGCTCGAGCGCCTCGTTCGTCAGGATCGGCTGCTCGAGCGCGAGCATGTGGCAGTGCTTCTCGGTCTCCTCAAAGAGGTCCTGCTCCGACCCGACGAGGCTGATGAGCGACGTGACGAGCTCCTCGCGGATCGCGTCGAGCGGCGGGTTCGTCACCTGCGCGAACAGCTGCTTGAAGTAGTCGTAGAGCAGCCGCGGCTTGTCCGACAGCACGGCGAGCGGCGTATCATTGCCCATCGAGCCGACCGGTTCCTTGCCCTTCTCGGCCATCGGCTCGAGGATGATCTTCAGATCCTCGTAGGTGTAGCCGAACGCGCGCTGCTGGGCGCGGAGCTCGACGGGCGGAATCTCGGGCGCGCTCGTCTGCTCGGGGAGCGCGCCTAGCTTCAGCAGGTTCTTGTTGAGCCACGCGCGGTACGGCTTTCGGGTGCACAGCTCGTGCTTGATTTCCTTGCCGTCGACGATGCGGCCCTGCTCCGTGTCGACGAGGAACATGCGCCCAGGCTGCAGCCGCCCCTTGAGCGCCACGTTCTCCGGCGCGATGTCGAGCACGCCCGTCTCCGACGACATCACCACGAGGCCGTCCTTGGTCACCAGGTAGCGCGACGGCCGCAGGCCGTTGCGGTCGAGCACCGCGCCGATGCACTTGCCGTCGGTGAACGGGATCGACGCCGGCCCGTCCCACGGCTCCATCAGGCACGAGTGGTACTCGTAGAACGCCCTTCGCTCGTCGGGCATCGTCTCGTGGTGTTCCCACGCCTCGGGGATCAGCATCATCACCGCGTGCGGCAGCGTGCGGCCCGTGTGGTAGAGGAGCTCGATCGCGTTGTCGAGAATGGCGGAATCGCTCGCGCCCGGCGTCACGATCGGGAACAGCTTCGGCATGTCGTCCCCGAACAGCGGGGATCGGAACAGGCCCTGCCGCGCCGTCATCCAGTTGATGTTGCCGCGCAGCGTGTTGATCTCGCCGTTGTGGCACAGGAACCGGAACGGCTGCGCGAGATCCCACGTCGGGAACGTGTTCGTGCTGTAGCGCTGGTGCACGAGGGCGATGCCCGTCGCCATGTCGGGGTCGCTCAGGTCGGGATAGAACGTCGTGATCTGCGTCGCGAGCAGCAGGCCCTTGTAGTTGATGCGGCGGCACGACAGCGTCGGGATGTAGAACATTTTCTTGTCCGGGAGGTCGGACTCGCGCGCCGCGCGCTCGAGCACCTTGCGGATCACGTACAGCTTGCGCTCGAACGCCGCCGCGTCCACGATCCCCTTGCCGCGTCCGACGAGCACCTGCCGGATGAACGGCTCGACCGCCTTCGCCGTCTCGCCGATCGGTGAGTTGTCCGTCGGCACGTCGCGCCAGCCGAGCAACTGCTGGCCCTCGGCGCGGACAACGTCCTCGACGAGCTTGACGCAGTACGCGCGCTGCTCGGCCTCCTGCGGCAGGAAGATCATCCCGACGCCGTACTCGCCCACGTCGGGCAAGCGAATCCCGAGTTCGCCGCACGTTTTGGCGAAGAACGCATGCGGAATCTGCATCAGGATGCCCGCGCCGTCGCCCGTCTTCGGGTCACTTCCGGCCGCGCCGCGGTGGGTCAGGTTCACGAGGATCTCGCGCGCCTTGACGAGAATATCGTGCGACGCCGCCCCGTCGAGCCGGCACACAAACCCGACGCCGCACGCATCCCGCTCATAGCGCGGATCGTACAGCCCCTGCGCCTCCGGCACGGCCCGTGCCGCGGGCACCCCCCGCTGTTTCTTGCCCAATCTCGTCAAGCTTGTCCTCACACTGTCGGGGCACACACTGCTTCTATACTGGAACGCACACTCGGCGCGAAACGAGCCCGTGGGGGCACACGCACGCGCAGGACGACCACAACACTCAGCAAGCTTCAGAGCGGCAGACCCAACTGCCCGGGGAGCACATCCTACCGGCCGCCCAGCCGGCCGTCAAGCGCTTTTCGGTTTGCCTCCGGTGGGCGCCTGCAAACGGCGTCGGCCGACGCGGCGTAGATCGTCCCGTCGGGGGCTTCGGCGAGGAAGTTCACGCCGGCATGGGGTGTGGCTGGCGGTTCATCGTCAGCGTTGTCTGGGGATTCGGGAAGCGCGTGGAACTCGACGACGCCGGCCAGGACGGCGACGAGGCCGCCGTTATTCGGCGCGAGCCAAAACGTGCCGTCTGATGCAGTAAGAGTCGAGGTGGGATACGAGCGCGAACGCTTCATCATCCAACTGACCGTGCTCAGCTCCTCGAGCTCAAACAGGTCGCCCTCGCGCGTCAGGACGCGGAGCGCCCCGGCATTGTCAAGGACCACGAGACGCTGACCGATGAAGATGGCGTCCGCAGGGAGTATCCAAGCCGAGCCGTCAGGTGCCCGCACCGCGTCATCGATGACCTTGCCCTTGAGCGCCTGCTTCACGTCCTCGATATCGACCAGCTCGCCGGTCGCCAGTTCGTATGCCTGTATGTTCACCGGCTCCGGACGCGGCCACGTGACGACAAGGAGCCTGTCGTCGCCCCACAGGACCGCGTGTTCTGCGCACCCCATCTCATTGTCCGATAACCCCTCGAGCTGGAACTGGCGCGGCACGATCGAGCTGTGCGGCGCCACCGTCAAAGCGATGTCGTCGTAGACAACGTACACAACGTCCTCGCGCTCGAGGAACGTGACGCTCCGCGGCTGCTTCGGCTCGGCCAGGCGTTTCCACTCTCCGTCATGGTAGACGTCGAGAAACCCCTTGCCGTATGCAAACAGCCGGCCGTCGCCCGCCACATACAGGCCCGCCGACGGGAACGCCCCAGCGTAGACGGTGCGCGGATCGAGCCAGGACGCGTGCGCATACTCGGTGACCGGCTGCACTTCGCCCTCGACGAGCTTGCATATCGTCGCCGGGTCGCCTTTCTTCGCGCCGCGTCCCTCATTCCAGTACACGCCATAGAAACCTCGCGCGCCGCCACCGAACAAGCAGTAGAAGAAATCGCCCTTCACCTCGTCGGCGTTCTTCGGCTCGTGCCATTTCGCGCCGTCCCACCAGAACAGCTTCCGCACCGGCTCCGACCAGACATGCGGCGCCGTGTTCGTCATCACCCACAGCGTCCCGCCCGAATCGACGCCCATCCCAGTGATCACGGCCTCGCCACGCGCCCGCGGCAGCCGCGGCAGCACCTGCCACGTCGCAGCCGTTTCCTCGGCCCCGCCCGCAAGCGCCAGGCAGCAACACACACACATCAGGGAGGTGAAGATCAACGTCGTCCTCATCGCATGGCCCTCTCTGCGCTCTACTTTCCCGACTCACCCTCTTAGATACAACGCTGGCCACGCGCGTTCCAGAAGAAGAGGGCGCAGAGCGATCAGCAGCAGCTTGTGCCTGGCTACAACCTTGCCTTGATCTTCTCGTGGATGAGGCGGGAGAGGTCCTCGTCGCCGAAGACGCCGACGCGGATGTGGATTTCGGTCACGTTGTCGCTGACGCGCTTGAGCGAGATGCCGATGTCGGTGCCGCGCGCGGTCTCGGCCGTGATCTTGCCGGAGTACGCATCCACCTCGGTGCTGATCAGCTTGAGCTGCAGGTCGTCGATCGCGGCCCGCGTGGCCGTGACGACGGCGCCGATCGGCGCCTCCTCGGTCGCCTCGAGCTCGCCGCGCATGTAGGCGATCGCGCCCGCGCCGGCCGCTGCGCCCGCGACGACCGCCCCGCAGCCAACAAGCGTCAGCAGTCCAAGCCCAAGAACAGGAAACACGTACCAGCGTCTCGCCTTCATGATTCGCGTCCTCCGCGTCAACGGCCCCTGTGCAGTTCTCTGGAACGATAGGAGCCAGAGCCTGCGCCGTCAAGCCTCCGGCGAGGCAACCGCACTTACCGCCGCTGCCAGGCCGCGGACGCCGTCGAGCTCGGCGTCGGGCAGCTCGTCAGGCGTGCGCGCTTCCTGATGCTTGTGCAGGCCAACCCGGATACGGATCGTCTTCATACCGAGCTGCTTGGCAGGCACCACGTCCTTGTCGATCCGGTCGCCGACCATGATGCACTCGTTCGGCTCGACGCCCACAGCGCGCGCGATCGCCTCGAGGTAGCGCGGATCGGGCTTCGTGATCTCGAAGTCGTCCTGTGTCAGGCGTGACGCGAAACAGTCGAGCAAGGCGTGACGGTCGAGCAGATCAAGGAGCTCCCGCCCGTACTGCCCAGCGATGACCAGTCTGAAATCGGCGCTCAGCGCGCGCAGCTCGTCGCCGATTCCGGCCATGAGCTTCAACGGTGGGCGACGCCTTCTTATCTCATCGACGTGAGCCGAGCAAAGCTTGCCGTACTGCGTGCGGTCGGGCCGCGTGTGCTTCCACAGGACGTAGTCCCGGACGCTGGGCGAGAAGGCGGCGACCGCCTCGGCGACGTCCGTCTCGTATGCTGCGCGATCGTACCCGGGCACGACCGCCCCGAGCAGACGGATGGTCGCACCGCCCCAGACACGCTCGGCCTCGGACTCGTCGAGAATCACACCACCGGCGTCGAGCAGGATCGTTGTGATGCCCACTTCCACCTCCCGACCCGGTTGCCGCGTGGTTTCGATCACGGCGTGACGCGCCGCCTCGCCGTGCGCTAGCCGTGTGTGCGTCGCGCGCTTGCCTCGACGCCCTTGAGGAACCGCAGCCCCTCGGTGAGCAACTCGTCGCTCGAGGGCGCAAGCTCGCGCCATATGCACGTGGCCGCCCGAAGTGAGTCGGCGATGTCAACGAACGCCTCCATTCCGACGAGGCCCGAGTAGCCCGACTCGGCCAGCGCGCTGAATACGCCGTCCCAGTCCACCGTGCCCGTGCCCGGCGTGCCGCGGTGGCTCTCGCTCAGATGCACGTGACAGAGGTGCGGCGCCGCCTTCAACGTCGCCTCGTGGAAGTCGTTCTCCTCGATGTTCATGTGGTACGTGTCCAGGTGGACGCGCACGTTCGGCTCGGCGATCATCTCGCGCAGCCGCAGCGCCTGCTCGCATGTGTTGACCAAGAACGTCTCGTAGCGGTTGACCGGCTCGAGGCCGATCGTGACGCCGAAGCCCTGCGCCGTCCGAGCCACCTGCCGAAGACACGTCGCCGCACGCTCGTAGTAGCGCTCGTCGGGCATCGCGTCAATCCGCCGTCCCAGGGCCGAATAGATGACGCCCGAGAACCCCGTGCCGCCCATCGCGGCCGTCGTCCTGACGCATTCCTCGAGGTAGGCGACCCCTCGCTGCCGCGTTTCGGCGTCCTCGGCCGTGACGTCCGTCTCGTCGCTCAGCACCGTCGAGGTGCAGACGCCGAGCCCCGCTGCCTCGCACCGCTCTTTGATCTTGAGCGGATGGATCCCGTCGAGCTCCATGAGCGGGATCTCGATCGCGTCGAAGCCGAGCCGCTTTGCCCTGTCAATCAGCTCGAGCGACTCATCGCGCCAGCTCGTCGTCCACGCATACGCATGCACCGCGTATTTGAGCGTCTCCATGACACACCTCCGTATGAGTCAACCCTGTGCTATGGACTGAACCGCCGCGCCTCGTCGAGCATGGCGAGGTAGGCGTCCGCCGGCACGTAGTTGGCGATGCTGTCGCCGCTGCCGAGGCAGTAGCCGACGCCCGGCATGCAGGCTTCGAGCGTCTCGCGCACGCGCGGGTCGAATGCGCTTTCCACAACGTGCGCCCTTGCACAACCCAAGAACGCCGAAGCCGCATTGGGAAGCATGCAGAAACGGAACGGGAACGGCAAGCCCCGGCTGACTGCCGATGCTTACCGTTCCCGATGTTCGGCCTATCGCACCCGGGGCCGGCGGCGGCCCCGGCTATCGATCGTACCTTTGGCGACTACCAGCGGTCGCGACGCGGCGGGCGTCCCCCGCCACCGCCGCCGCCGCCGCCGCCACGGCGCTCGGTGCGCTGGCGGGCCTCGTCGGCTTTGATCGTGCGGCCGTCGAGGTCGACGCCGTTGACGGCGGCGATCGCCGCGCGCGCTTCCTCGTCGTTCGGCATCTCGACGAAGCCGAAGCCGCGCGACCGGCCGGTTTCACGGTCCTTGATGACGTTGACAGACGAGATCTCGCCGTGCGGCTCAAACAGTGCACGGATCGCGTCCTCGTCAGTTGTGTAGCTCAGATTGCCTACGAAGATGTTCATCGACTGTCTCCTGAATCCTTGTTTCCTTGTCTGACCTGGTTTGTTCGTGTGTGTGCTCCGCGGCTCATTCCAACTACCGGGGCGGTGGACCAGGAGGAATCAAGTCGGAGACTTCGTCGGCATGACAGCACGTGAGAGGTATTCCTGACCGATTTCCGGGCCGCGACTGGTGTCGGATCGTGACGAGCTCTCTCGAGCACGCCCCGACCGGGAGCTTCCTTCCCTTGTTCCCTGCTTCCTTTCGTCCTTTGCTCCTTTCTGGTTCGATCGCTATGGTCACGCTCCGCTGGGCCGGGGCGCCGGGTGCCGGCAGAGGCCACCGGCGCTCGATCACCGCGTGCGTTCAACACCTGTTCCGTTCCTCGATCGGTCCGTTCCGCGGGGCTGATCGTGTCCGCCCCGTCGCGGACGACGCGTCGCGGACGACGCGCGCCTACCAGCGATCCTCGCGCGGCGGACGCTCGCCGCCGCCCTGCGTGTGCGCCTGGCTGACCTTGAGCGGCCGGCCTTCGAAGTCCGCGCCGTCAAGCGCCTCCAGCGCAGTCTGCCCCTCGTCGTCGTTCGGCATTTCGACGAACCCGAAGCCGCGCGAGCGGCCCGTCTGCCGAGACCCGATGACCTTGGCCGAGCTCACCTGGCCGTGCTGCTCGAACAGCGTCCGGAGCCCGTCATCCGTCGTGCTGTAGCTGAGGTTTCCCACGAAGATGTTCAT
>Ga0315545_1002405_pt1 | contig 16893 bp, 17 predicted proteins | sample SalMarSW160210MG_FD_203096 | JGI IMG/M metagenome (GOLD analysis project Ga0315545, IMG submission 203096) | Salt marsh sediment microbial communities from the Plum Island Ecosystem LTER, Massachusetts, United States - Salt Marsh Sediment SW1602-10 ...
GAAATAATTAAATGAGATTTTTTCGTCATTTTGATTGGTTAATCTTTTTTTTAGCCTTAATTATTGCCTTGTTAGGTTTGGTGGTTTTAAAAAGTATTGCCCCCTCTTTAATTACTCAACAGATAATTTGGTTGGTTTTAGGCTTGTTTTTCTTTTTCATTTTTTCACAGATTGATTATCGCCATTATCCTCGTTTTGTTTGGCTTTTTTACTTTGGTTCAATTTTCTTTCTTTTACTAACCTTTATCTTTGGGAGAGTTATTCGTGGTTCAGTTCGCTGGCTGGAAATTGGCGGTTTGGGGTTGCAGCCTTCGGAAATCGTCAAACCCTTTTTGCTTTTGTTTTTTGCTGTTTTTTTTGCTTCGGAAGAAATAAATCTCAAGAAAATTTTCAAGGGTTTCTTATTACTTCTGCCGCCTTTTTTGATGATTTTCTTTCAGCCTGATTTAGGCAGTAGTTTGTTGGTTTTGTTTTTCTGGCTAGGAATTATTTTGGCCAAAGGGATGAAAGGTAAATGGTTAGTTTTAACCTTCAGCTTCTTCCTTCTAATTCTGCCTTTATTCTGGTTTTTCCTCAAAGATTATCAGAGGCAAAGACTTTTGACTTTTCTTAACCCCCAAATTGATGCCTTAGGTTCCGGTTTTAATGTTATTCAGTCAATGATTGCCGTTGGCTCCGGCCAATTTTTAGGCCGCGGTTTAGGGCGAGGGACACAATCTCATTTAAGTTTCTTGCCGGAACGCCACACCGATTTTATCTTTGCTTCTTTGGCTGAAGAATTAGGCTTTATTGGCAGTTTTCTCTTAGTTGGGCTGTTTTTCCTTCTGCTTTGGCGAATTTTGAATTTAGCCCGGAACAGTCGCGATCAATTGGCTTTTCTGATCTATATTGGCGTTTTTACTCTTCTTTTTAGCCAAATCTTTGTTAATCTGGGGATGAATTTAGGTCTTTTGCCAGTGACTGGTATTACCTTGCCTTTGGTTTCATATGGTGGCAGCTCTTTACTTTCTACAATGATTGCTTTGGGAATTGTGGTTGGTATTGGTAAAGAAAGGGAAGAAAAACAAGTAGTTGAGATTAGGTAGGGAAAAGATTATAATAGCTTCACGATGAAAAAATATGCTATTGTTAAAATTGCCGGTTTTCAATACAAAGTTGCCGAAGGTGATGAGCTTAAGGTTAACAAACTTAATAGCGGAAAAGGTAAAAGTATAACCTTCGAGGAAGTTTTATTAATTGCCGGAGACAGTCAGGTTAAAATTGGGCAGCCTTTGGTTAAAGGAGCTCAAGTTAAAGCCAAAGTTCTTGAAGAGCTTAAAGGTAAAAAAATCCGCGTTGCCACTTACAAGGCTAAATCCCGTCAACGCCGGGTTAAGGGTTTCAGGCCGCTTTTAACCAGAATTAAGATTGAGAAAATTACTTCTGCTTGACATCTGTGAAAATTTTTCTTATAGTGATGAAAAAGGAAAATTATGTCACATACTAAAGCTGGCGGCAAAACCAGACAACATCCTCCTCGTAAAGGTAAAAGATTAGGTTTAAAAATTTTTGGTGGCCAAGAAGTTAAATCCGGTCAGATTATTATTCGACAAAGAGGCACGAAATTTCACCCTGGTGAGGGCGTTGGTTTAGGTCGTGACCATACTTTATTCGCTTTAAAAAACGGCATTGTTGAATTCAAAAGACGGAAAGGCGACAATTTTGTTGCTGTTAATTAAATATGGATCAAAAACAAATTGTTGATCTCGATATTAGTTTACTTCAAAGCAATCCTTTACAGCCGCGAGGTTTAATTACCCCCGAATCTTTAAGCGATTTAGCCGAATCCATTAAAGAACATGGAGTTTTGGAGCCTTTAGTGGTGGCTAAAACACCGGCTGGATATCAAATCATTGCTGGTGAGCGTCGCTGGCGAGCCGCAAAGTTAATCGGCTTTAAAACGGTCCCGGTCCTTATTAAGGAAACTACTCCACAGGGGATGTTGGAAATGGCCTTGGTGGAAAACGTTCAGCGGGAAGATTTAAATCCCATTGATCGCGCTCAGGCTTTTATCCGTTTAATGGAAGAATTTGGCTTAACTAACAAAGAAATTGCTCAAAGAATTGGTAAGAGTCCCCCTTACATTTCTAATTCCATTAAACTTTTAAATCTCCCTGATGCCCTTAAAGACGGTCTTCTGTCGGGTTTAATCACTGAGGGTCATGCCCGGGCTTTAGCCAGCATTGAAGACCCAAAATTAATGGTCGAAGCTTACAAAGTTGTTTTACGAGAATCAGGTTCGGTTAGACGAGCCGAAGATGTGGCTCGACGGACAAAGAAAAAAGCTGGCCAGGTGGTTGAAGGTTTAATTAAGCCACCTCATGTTATCTCTGACGAAACCGACCAGATTCGTGATGGTATTCACCAGTCTTTAGGTGGCGATAGCAAAACTATTGTTAAACTAACTCGTTCAAGAGCTGAAACAAGACTTTTGGTTGTTCTTAAGGGAAAAATTGAGGAAACTGAAGAAAAACTCCAAAAAATCTACAAAAAATTAACTTCTTAATTAATCTTTTTTGTAAATAACTGAACCAGCTTGACTTAAGGGCCAATAACGGAACCAGGCTTTACCGATAATATTTTCTTTAGGGACAAAACCCCAGTCGCGTGAGTCAGAACTGTGGCTACGGTTATCACCTAAAACAAAGTATTGATTCTCAGGAACGGTTATCGTTTCGCCAGTTTCTAGAAAAGTCCCGCCATAGGTTAGTGTTCCTTCGGGAAGATAGGGTTCTGGTAGGATTTGGTTATCAATCAAAACCTGGTTGTTTTCATTAAGACTGATATTCTCGCCAGGTAGACCAATAACACGTTTAATATAATCGTACTCTTCATTCTTAGGGGCGACAAAGATAACGACGTCATCTCTTTTAGGGGTGCTTAAGTGATAGGTAATCTTATCGGTGAGAAGATAGTCAGCATCATGGAAATTGGGGTACATGGAATTGCCGCGAACTTGATGGGGTTGGAAAAGAAAAAGGTAAATGATAACAAAAATCGCCAAGGCGATAACCACGGTTTCGATAACATCGAGGAAAATATTACCAAGACGATGAAAAAAACTCATAAATTAATTATGCTTAAAATAAATTTGGCTTTCAAGAGGGAAATTTGTTAAAATTATAAAAAGAAAAGGTCGCTTAGCTCAGCTGGTTAGAGCGTTACTTTGACATAGTAAAGGTCAGAGGTTCGAATCCTCTAGCGGCCACCACTTCTTTGGGCTTATAGCTCAGCTGGTTAGAGCGTTGCATTCACATTGCAAAGGCCTCAGGTTCGAATCCTGATAAGCCCACCTTCAGTTTCTGCTTAAAATCTATGGAGTTTTTTTATTGCGAAATTTACTTAAAGAAGAGAATTTCTTGGGAAAGAAATTGGGTCCCGAGGGCATTTATATGAGAACGATAGGAAGTTGAATCTTTAGCCTCATTTAATTTTTCTTGAGCGAGAAGATACAGGGTACCATAGTTAGAATTGTTTCTATCTTGATTAGCAATTTTCTTAAGCCGGTTTTCCATTTTTCCAAAAGTCTTTTGGGCTGATAAAATTTCTGTTTTTAAGCGACGCTGATTATAAGTTTTTCCTTTATTGGTTTCAGAGATAATATAAACTTCCTCTAAATTCTCAATTATTTCTTGGGTTTTATTTTTGAAATAATAAATTTTGCTTCCATCTAACCTATATATATTTTGCCAAAAACTAATGGTAAATCTAAATCGATAAAGAGAAATAATACTTTGTTCAAATTTATTTCTCTTTAGCCAGAATTCAATACCGTTTAATTGAGAGAAGATGAATCTCTTTATAAAAGGATGGAAATTTTGCTGGCCAATTTCATTTTTTAAATCTGTAATTTGGGTTTTAGCTGTTTGGAGATAAGCTTCGCCTGACGGGTCATCAATTGGATTTTCTAGAGGAGAAGAAGGATTGAAATTAATTTTATAATTAAGATTATCTCCTTCATTAATCGATCCAGAAGTAGTTGTCCAAATATTTTTATCTTCAGAAATTTGGCCAATATATAATTTATAGGGGCCAGAAGCTGTTCCGGTAAGATTAACCTGATATTCACCCAGTAAGGGATTAGTAACTACTATTAGTTTACCGTCGCCGTTACCAGCCGGATTTCCGTTAGGATCAGTGATGTTTATGGTGGCTGGTGAAGCAATCTGAAAGACTAAGGAAAAATCATAGTTAAGGTTAGCAGAAATATCAGAAATGGAACTTGGATTTGAACCAAGGATTTCCATAATTTTTTGTTGCCCTTCATTAGAAGTAATTAATTCCTGATGGCCGATATTTTCTAATTCGACAGTATTTATTCCGTTCAAAGTGGCACTTTCACTTAAAATAGTACCATCACCATCCGCAAATTCTTCACCCTGAGGCTTACCATCAACCCAAAGACCTAGAATTTTATCCAGCCAGTTAAGAGAGCTAATATTAATCCATCTCAGGCTACTTCCAGGAATCTTGCCGGCAAGAGGATTGAGGATAGAAGTTAAATGTTCTGGTAGCGAATTGTTTAAGCCGATTAACCAATTGTTTTTCTGGTCCATGGAATTAAGATTAATCTCTTGGGAATTCTTTTTTAAATAATTAAAAGTTGGTAAAAGATCCTTAAGGCTAGGAATAACCTCTCTAACAGCCTCCATAGTCGTCGTAAAACCAGGTTCTCTTAAATAAAGCAAAAGGCTAGCAGCAATCTTTTGCCAGCCGGGAAGAAATTTATTTAAATCGCCACCTTCCCAAAGATAATAAACAGAATGGATACCTTGATGAGAAGAGCCCAAAGTTATCAATTGATCGACAGGATTTTCTTGGTTATCCTGAACATAGATTCTGGCAACCAAACCACCAAGACTGTGCCCAATTAAATCTATCTTCTCGTTAGATTCGGGTTTGACAACATTCTCAATATATGCTTTAAGATCTCCAGAAATGGAATTAACTGGTTTAGTCCAATTATAATTGAAGACAAAGAGATTTTTATCTTCACCTTCAATTTTATAACCGGCATTTTTGAGAGTTTCAATTAAACCATCATAAACTTTAACCCCAGGCGTCATATACCATTCAGATTGTGGTTTATCAATCCCCAAAATCATATTTTCATGATTCCACGACCCCCCTAGGCCAGGAAGAAGAACAATTGGCTGTATAGGGGTGGGTGTTGGCGTTGGAGTTGGCGAGGGAGTAAGGGTTGGAGAGGGGGTTGGGGAAGGGGTAATTTCAGAAAGGGTATATTGCCAAACACCACTGCCATTTGTAGTAATATAAATAGTAGCTGGACTATTTTTATCTATATATAAATCCATGAAAGATGATAGGGTAGAACTATCAAAGAGGCCCTCATTAACAGGATTCCAGCTATAGCCTGCATCTTTACTTTTATACACTCCATGTTGGGTAGAAAGGAGAAAAATTTTATTAGCATCATAATGATCGATAGTTAAGTAGCTAATTTGGAAATTAGTAGGTAAACCGATATTATTTGTTGTTGACCAAGAAATTCCACCATCTAAACTTATATATAGTTTTTTGTTCAAAATTTTGTAATAAATTTGAGGATTTGGAGTTGGAAAATCTGGAAAATCTATAGCGCTTTCATTACTAAGCCTTGTCCAAGTAATACCGCCGTCTTCAGATTTGTATCTTCCAGGATTTGGAGCACTAATAACACCGGTCGTTATTTTCTGACTATTTGTAGGTTCGATAGTAATATACGCTATGATTCCTTTGGTTCCTAAATCTAATTCTTGCCAACTATCTCCTCCATCGATTGTTTTATAGATTGTTCCAAATTGATCTGCCCCCACATATAAAATATTTTCATTTAAAGGATCTATTTTTAACTTTCGTATATAATTTCCTGGGAAAGAATTAATTTTATTCCAGTTATCTCCACCATCTACACTTTTATAAAGACCTTTATTCCAAGTACCAGCAAAGACGAGATTATCGTTATTAAAATCAGTCTCTATGTTGTTTACATCATAAGGCGTAGGTATCCCGTTATTTTTTTCTAGCCAAGAAAGACCCTTATCCTCTGACTGCCAAATACCATTATAACCAGAGGCATATATATTATTTTTACCTATAGCAAGATCCCTCTCTTTTCCATTAGTTGGCCCACCCGTTGTCCAAATTTGATTACCTGCAAAAATACTGGAAGCACAAAGGGAAATGAGGTATATTAAAAGAAATAATATGATTAATGGAGCAAGCTTTAATCTTTTTGTCATCTCAATATATAAAAAAACAAGCCATTTTCCGGCTTGTTTAATTAAATTAAACTGATTTATTTATTGCATGTCAAGTGGTAAATTATTTTAAATCATAAGTTAAAGATCTATTAAACTTTTTAATGAAAGAAAAAAATAAAATCAATTTAAATTATACAGGAATTCGAGTCGTGCCGAATAAAATGCATGTTGATGTTGTTAATTGGATGTTACATCTTCAAAGATATGTTTTTGTTTTAAAATATTGTGTTAATAAGAAAATCCTTGATGTTGCTTGTGGCTCAGGTTATGGCATGTCTCTTATTTCCAGTGTGGCAAAATATGCAGAGGGAATAGATATAAATAAAAAAACAATTGAATGGGCCAAATTGAATAATCATTTTTATTGTCCAGTAAAATTTAGAGTTTCAAATATTGAAAAAGAAAAAATTGATGGTAGTTTTGATTCTGTTGTTTCGCTTGAGACTATAGAACACTTAAAAAATCCAGAGTTTTTACTTGAAAAGATTAAAGAATCTCTTAATGATTATGGTTGTTTAGTTTTTTCTATACCAATTAACGAGCAGCAAAATAAATTTCATAAAAAAAATTATAATTGGGGATCTGTTGAGGATTTAATTAAAAATTGTTTTAGTTCACACGTTAAATGGTATAGCCAAACATTAAATGGTATTTTTAAAGGCAAGAAAAGAAACGCTCTTTTTATTATTGGCGTTGCTTATAAAAACTTGCCACCCTTTTTAAAACGCCTTGAAGGAGGATTTTATAAAAGTGCGCGTTTTTTGAAAAAGAAATCGGCAGAAAAGTTAGGTTTAATACCTAAAAGTCGGTGGTAATATGAAAATTAGTATTATTATAGTAACTTGGAATAAAAAGGATTTATTAAAAGACTGCTTAAATTCTCTTAAGAAACAAATTTATAAAAACTTTCAAATAATTATAGTTGATAATTGTTCAAAAGATAAAACTGTAGAGTTTATTAGAAAATATTACCCTAAAGTCAAAACAATTAGTCTTAAAAGAAATTTTGGTTTTTCAGTTGCGGTTAATAAGGGGATTAGAGCTTGTAATTCTGATTACATAATTCTTCTAAATAATGACACTTTCGCAGATAAAAACTTTGTGAAATATCTTTTTGAGTCTTTAGAAAAAGATAAAAAAAATAAATATTGTGGTTGTACTGCCAAAATAGTGGATTATTCTAATAGAAATATTTTAGCTTCCGCGGGCGATTTTATGAATGATGTTGGTCAATCTTTTCCTCGTGGTTTAGATGAAAGCGTAGATAAATTTAACAAAACTGAAGAAGTTTTTCTGGTAACAGGCGGGGCAAGTATTTTTAGGAAAAGTGTTTTTGAAAAAATAGGCTATTTTGACGAGGATTATTTTTTTTCTGGAGAAGATAGCGATTGGTGTTTTCGAGCACAATTGACAGGCAATAAGTTTTTATATGAACCAAAAGCTATTATTTTTCATCATCAAAAAGCTAGCTCAAAAATAATGTCTAAAAAAATTAATTATTTCCACTTGCGCAATATGACACTTACAATTTTAAAAAACTTCCCTTTAACACTTTTTTTTAAAAGGTGGCGTTTTTTAACTATACCTCTTGTTCATTTGAATACGATAGCCTTTCTGTTTTTTAAGGGTTGTTTGAAAGAAGCACTACTTGCAGATTTCTGGATTATTAAAAATTTACGTCAAATACAGAAAAAACGCGGTTTAATTCAATTGAGTCGAAGTGTTAGTATAGGTTATTTGAATAACTGGTTGCGACCAAAAAAAGTTAGGCTTTATGGTTTATATAAATGAATAAGCTTTTTGTCATTATTCTTAATTTTAATAATGGTAAAGATATTGTTGCTTGTTCTCAATCTTTAATTAAGGCTTACTCAAAGATTAACATCGTTATTGTTGATAATGCTTCAACTGATAATTCACTTCAATCAATCATTTCATTGAAGTATGAAGAGTTAATGATTATTAAAAATAAAAAAAATCTGGGTTTTGCCAAGGGAGTGAATAAAGGCATTAGATTTGCTTTAAAAAAAGGAGCCGAAAGAGTTTTATTGCTTAACCCTGATACAGAAGTTGACAAAGGTTTTTTAGAACCGCTTTTACTTAATAAAGCCGATATTGTTGGCCCAATAATCAAATTCAAGCGGAAAGGAGAGTGGCTTTATGATTTTGGCGGCAAAGTTAATTTCTGGTTAGGTCGAACTTCCCATAACGAATACCCGAAGAACATAATTAGAAATATAAAGAAAGCTGATTATCTCTCCGGCTGTTGTTTGTTAATTAAAAGAAGAGTTTTTGAAAAGATTGGCCTTTTAGATGAAAGATATTTTCTTTTCTTTGAAGATGCTGACTTTTGCTTAAAAGCCAAAAAAGCTGGCTTCAAAGTTGCTTTAGAACCAAAATCAATAATTTTTCATAAACTTGCCGAAGGAAAAGAAAAACCTTTAAAGTCTATTTATTGTCTTTTAAGAAGTAACTTCATTTTTATCAATACTTGGTTGCCTTTTTACAGAAGACCAATCGCTTATCTTTACCTCTTTCTTTTATCTCTTAAAATGCTTCTCAATCGTCTTTAAGGATGATAAAATTAAAAATATGATTTCCGCAGTCATCCTGACTAAAAATGAAGAGAAAAATCTTCCTCAATGTTTAGAATCGCTCAAATGGTGCAATGAAATTGTTGTTATTGATGATAATTCAACAGATAAAACTATAGAGATTGCTAAAAAATCTGGAGCTAAATTTTTTGTTCATTCTTTAAATAATAATTTTGCCCAGCAACATAATTTTGGGCTTGGTAAAGCCAAGGGTGACTGGGTTTTATTTGTCGATGCTGATGAAAGAGTCTCACCAGAATTAGCACAAGAAATAAAAGAAAAAATAAAATCAAGCAAATTAAACGGATTTTATTTAAAAAGGCAGGAATTTTTTAGTAGCAAGGCTTTAAAACATGGAGAAACAGCTCATTATCTTTTGCGATTAGGAAGAAAGGGAAAAGGGAATTGGCGAAGAGAAGTCCATGAAATTTGGGAAATTAAAGGAGAAATCGGTAAATTAAAAAATCCTTTACTCCATTATTCACACCCAACACTAAGTGAATTTATTGAGCATATTAATAATTTTTCCACTTTACACGCTCAAGTCTTGTTAAAAGAAGGAGTCAAACCAAGCCTTTTTCGAATAATTACTAATCCCTTAGCTAAATTTATACAAAATTATATTTTCAGATTGGGTTTTTTAGACGGAACATCAGGTATTATTGTCGCTCTAATGATGAGTTTTCATTCTTTTTTAGCTAGAGCTAAACTTTATCAACTATGGAGAAAGTAATAATTAGTCTGCTTTTTGTTTTTCTGGCTTTGTTTCCCTTTGGCCAGTTAACGAAAATTCCTTTAGGCTTTCTTAATCTACCTGAAGTCCATCTTTATTTAACCGATGTTATTTTGTTTTTCTTGGTTTTAAGTTGGGGAGTTTGGAAAAAATGGAAAAAATATAAATTGCCGCCCTTGGCTAAGCCGATTTTTTTGTTTGCTTTTTTAGCGGGATTTTCTTTAGCTGTGAACTCTCCCCTTTTTTCTGGTAGGGAAGTTGGTGTTGGATTTTTGTATTTATTGAGGTGGATTTTTTATGCTGGTCTTTATTTTGTTCTTTTTGATTTAAAAAAGAAGCTCAAATGGTTAAATTGGGGAAATATACGGTGTTTCTTGATAATTGTTGGTTCAGCCATAGGTATTTTTGGCCTTATTCAATATCTCTTATGGCCTAATTTAAAAGCACTTGAAGTTTTACAATATGATCCTCATTTTTATCGGGTTGTCGGCACTTTTCTTGATCCAGGTTTTACTGGATTGATTTTAGTTTTTACTCTTCTTTTAATCATTGACTGTTGGTTTGAAGAAAAGAAAAGATGGTTAATTCTTTTGTCTCTAGTGATTTATTCAGCTTTAGCCCTGACTTATTCCAGAGCTTCGTGGTTAGTTTTTCTCTTAGTTGTTTTTCTTATTTCCTATTTTAAAAAATCATGGAAATTCCTAGTGATAATTTTAGCTTTAATGGGAGTTACCTATTTTCTTTTACCAAGGCCAGCTGGTGAGGGTGGTAAAATCGAAAGAACCTATACCATTGAAGCCCGTTTAATTAACTGCCAACAAGTTTTAACAATTGCCAAAGAACATCCTCTTTTTGGCGTTGGTTTTAACACCTATCGCTATGCTCAAAGAGATTATGGTTTTCTTGAGACCGAAGAATGGCAACTTAGCCAAGCTGGCGCTGGCGCTGATAATAGCTGGTTTTTTGTTTTAGCCACAACCGGCATCTTTGGTTTTCTAAGCTATCTTTGGCTTTGGGGACGAGCTTTTAAAAAGGCTAAAAAGAAGACGATTATTTTGATTAGCCTTTTAGCTTTAATTATTCATTCCTTTTTCTTGAATTCTTTGTTTTATCCGCAGATTATGGTTTGGGTTTGGATTTTGTTAGTTTTTGTTTAAGAAGAATAAGTTACAGTTAGGCTTTTTTCTGCCTGATTGCCAGCTTTATCAATAGCGATAATCAGAATATTATTTTCGCCTAAATTAAGACCAAGAGTATATTCAAAATTACCTTCTTTAGCCAAGATAACTAGATGGTCATTAATCATCAGTTCCACTCCTTCTTCGGTTTTGCCAATAATTTCAACTTTACCTTTTTCATCAGAAATAGTTTCCCCGTCTTCAGGCTGAGTGATTTCTAAACTAGGTGGTTCATCATCATACCAAATAGAGATTTTATTTGAAGCAACACTTTGGTTACCGGCCTTATCAATAGCCAAAGCATAAATTTCGTTTTGACCCAGAGTTAAATTTAATTTACCTGAAGAAAAATTACCTTCGTTATCGGCTACCACTTCTTTAGCTCCCTGACCAGTCAGGAAAATTTTCACTGAAGCACCAACTTCTGTAATACCAGAGACTTCAATTTGAGATTGGTTGGTCGCTTCTGGCAAGGCATTAAGAATTGGTACCTGGGGTGGAAGATTATCTTTGATTTCAACTTGTTGATAAGAACCGCGAATATTGCCAAAAAAGACAGCCATTTTAATCAAAGCGGGAATGCCCCAGAAAAGAGCGGCAAAAATTAAAAAGAAAGTCAGAAAAGTAAAAAGAACCGCTCGTCTGAGATTTCTTTTTTCTTCTTTTTTAGAGAGTAAAGAGTATTTAGCCATTTCGAGTTTATGAGAAACAAGGTTCTGCCAAAGGCAGGTTCTTATTTTATCAGAGCCGATGGTCGGAGTCGAACCGACGACCTACGCTTTACGAAAGCGCCGCTCTGCCAGCTGAGCTACATCGGCACAAAAACAGAGCGGGATAGGGGAGTCGAACCCCTCTTTCCACCTTGGGAAGGTGATGTTGAGCCGCTCAACTAATCCCGCGCTTTAATTTTTTCAGTTTTAATCTACCGCGGTATTGTTAAAACATTGCCGGGATGAATCAAATCAGGGTTACTTAGATTATTTTCATGGGCAATTTCCACCCATTGATAGCCATCCTGGTAAGCTCTAACGGCAATATTCCACAGATTATCACCTTTGACAACAGTGTATTTATCAGCGGTGATTGATTGTTCAGCCATTTTTTCAACCGGTTGTCTGACTGCTGCTTTGGGTAAAATTAATTCCTGGTCAACTAACAAATAATTAGCATTGACAAGATTATTTTCCTTGACAATATCAACCCAGTTGTAGCCGGAGCTATAATATCTTTCAGCAATTTTCCAAAGATTATCTCCAGCTTGTACCTTGTAAACCATAGGTAGACCCTCGGGAACCAATCCTTCTTCTTCCTCAATTAACTTAACTTCACCAACAGTTTGAGTTGGTTGACCTTCCTCTTCATTTTGGCCGACACTACGGAAATAATTAAAAATCAAAGCTCCAATAACTAGAACAACAATCACACCAAGAATAACACTAATAGTTGATTCATTGAGTTTCAGTTTTTTAAGAAAGTTTTTTAAACGTCCGTTGCTCATTTATTGATAAAAGAGATTTTATCCTCCTTTCTAGGCAGGGGTAAGCGGGCCCGACCGGAGTCGAACCGGCGATCTTCCGCGTGACAGGCGGATGTGTTAACCACTACACTACGGACCCCCTTAATTGGATTTAGAATAGCAGATTATTGAGCTCAAGTCAACGCTTGTGATATGATGAAAAAAGATGAAAATGAGTCGGGAAATGACTAATAAAGAAGTGGCGCGCCTTCTAAAAGAAGTTTCAGCCGCTTTAGAAGTTAAAGGTGGTAACAGTTTTAAAATTGCTGCTTATGACCGAGTGTCAGTAGCCATTGAACATGCCACCAGCGAAGTCAAAGACCTTTGGGATGATAAGAAACTTCAGGAAATTCCTGGTATTGGTGTTAACCTTGCAGCTCATTTAGACGAACTTTTCCGAACCGGCAAGGTTAAGCATTTTGAAAGAATCTTCGGTAATTTACCCCCAGCCATGTTTGAATTTCTGGAGATTCCTGGCGTTGGACCTAAAACTGCCCATAAACTTGCTCAGGAATTGGAGATTAAAGAAGCCAAAACAGCCATCCCTCGCTTAAAAAAAGCTCTTAAAGCTGGGAAATTAAGAAAGATTGAAGGTTTTGGTGAGCAGTCAGAGAAAGACATCTTAGAAGGCCTTAAAAGCCTCAAAAAGCGTTCGGAAAGGATGCTTTTGCCTTTTGCCTGGGAATTGGCTCAAAAGGTTATTGAATACCTTTCTGAAGCTAAAATAAGCTTTAAGATTGATCCCTTAGGCAGTTTACGCCGGATGACGGCCACTGTTGGCGATATTGATTTGGCTGTGGCTACCAGAGAGCCCAAAAAAGCCATTAAAAGGTTTGTTTCCTTTCCAGAGGTTAAAGAAGTGGTGGTGGCTGGTGGTAATACCGCCCGCATTATTCATCGCAACGGCCGGCAGATTGATCTTAAAACCATGAATCCTCAGGCCTATGGAGCCTTACTTCAGCATTTTACCGGCTCAAAACAGCATAATATCCATCTCAGGGAAATCGCCCAGAAAAAAGGTTTAAGTTTATCTGAATACGGTATTAAAAAAAGTAACAAGATAAAGAAATATGAAACAGAAGAAGAGTTTTATCAGGCTTTAGGCATGAGTTGGATTCCGCCGGAATTAAGAGAAGATACTGGTGAAATTGAAGCTGCTCAGGAGAGAAAACTACCAGAATTAATTAAAAAGGAGGATATTCTTGGCGACCTCCATGTTCATTCAGCCTTTCCGATTGAACCAAGTCACGATTTAGGGGCAGATAGTTTTAAAGTTCTTTTAGAAAGAGCAGCTAAATTAGACTACCAATACTTGGGTTTATCTGAACATAATCCTAGCTCAAGCCGACATACTTCAAAACAAGTAATTAATCTATTAAAGAGAAAAAAAGAAGAAATTGATAAATTAAATTACTCAAGAGTAAAAAAGATACCCGTTTATGCTATAAATAGCCTAGAAATAGATATAAAACCAGATGGTTCACTAGCTTTGCCAGAAGAAGCTTTTAAATATTTAGATTTTGCTATTGCCTCAATTCACAGCAGTTTTAAAATGCCCCGCCGGGAAATGACAAAGCGCATTTTGGCTTCCTTGGTTCATCCGAAAATAAAGATTTTGGGTCATCCGACTGGCCGTAAAATAGGTGAAAGAGAAGGTTATGAACTTGATTGGGAGAAAATCTTCACCTTTTGTCTTAAAAATAATAAATATTTGGAAATTAATGCTTGGCCTAATCGTTTAGATCTACCTGACACTCTTGTTCGTGAAGCTGTGAAAACGGGAGTGAAAATGGTGATTAACACTGATGCCCATACTGTTGACCAGTTGGATCTAATGCCTTATGGTGTGGCTGTGGCCAGACGAGGTTGGGCCACTAAAAATGATATTATTAATACCATGAGTTATAATGAATTGAAAAAAGCTTTGAATTTTGAAGGGAGGTGAGAAAATGACAAATTTTATCATTCCAATTATTATTGTCGCTGCTGCTGTTTTACTTTATTTCTGGTCTTTGTACAACAAATTTGTGACGATTAAGACTCGGATTAAAGCTTCGATTCAGGAAATTGGTAATCAGCTTAAGAGACAAGCTGATTTAATTCCTAATTTGGTAGCTTCGGTCAAAGGTTATATGAAACATGAGAAAACTATTTTTAAGGAATTAACTGAAGCCAGAAAGCAAGTTGTCAAAGTTGTTGATGGGGGTAATACCCAAAAAATGATTGAAGCCGGGGCTCGTTTACAAAATGCCTTGATGCCGATTCGAGCGGTTTTTGAATCAACACCTCAGCTTCAAGCAGTTGGTCCTACGAGCCAGTTGATGGAGGAATTGAGGGATACAGCTGACAAAGTGATGTATTCCCGCCGAACTTTGATTGATTTGACCGCTGATTATAATATTATGTTGGCCAGATTTCCTTCTAATCTAGTCGGGAAGATGTTTCGTTTCAAACCGGGACCAGGCTTAAAAATGCCTGAAGAAGGGGAATCTTTAACTGTTAAAAAAGAACAGTTAAAGACACCTAAGGTGGAAATTTAATGATTAACGTTTACGAACAAGTTGATCGTAATAAGCGTCGAAGTACCATTATTATGGTGATTTTTGTCATTTTTATCACCGGGGCGGTTTGGCTTTTTAGTCAAGCTCTAGATTACGGGCCAGGGATTGTTGGTTGGGCCTTGATTATTTCTGGCTTAATCAGTTTTGCCAGCTATTGGTGGTCAGATAAAATTATTTTGGCTATTTCTAAAGCTAGACCGGCTAATAAAAAAAGAGATTTTAAATTTTTTACCGTCACTGAAAATTTAGCTTTGGTTTCCCAAATACCCATACCCAAACTTTATGTGATTGAGGATAGTGCCCCTAATGCTTTTGCTACCGGACGGGATATCAACCATGCGGTTATCTGTGTGACAACTGGTCTTATTGAAAAACTTAACCGAACTGAATTAGAAGCGGTGGTGGCTCATGAAATTTCCCATATCAGGAACTATGACATGCGCTTAATGAGCATTGTGACCGTTTTAGTCGGTATGGTTGTTTTGATTTCTGATTGGTTTCTTCGGGGCTTTCGCTTCAGTAGCCGTTCCCGCAACCGCCAGTCAGGGAACATTGGGGCAGTTCTTTTTTTAATTGGCTTGGTTTTGGCTTTACTTTCGCCGTTGATTGCTAAATTAATTCAACTGGCTCTTTCCCGCCGAAGAGAATTTTTGGCTGATGCTTCAGGGGTCATGTTAACTAAATATCCTGATGGTTTAATTAATGCTCTACAGAAAATTAGTGCTGATAAAGAACCGTTAGAAGTTGCCAACAAAGCTACCGCTCATCTTTACATTGTTAATCCTTTTAAGGGCTCATTAGCTAAAAGTTGGGCCGCTAATCTTTTTAGTACTCACCCACCGATAGAGGAGAGAATTAAAACTTTAAAGGAGATGAGATGACGGGAAAAAATTCCAAATTAAATGAAAAGGAAGTCAAACATGTGGCCAAATTGGCCAGATTAAATTTGACATCTCAGGAAGTAAAAAAATTTCAAGAACAGCTTTCCGAGGTTTTGGATTATATAGAGGTTTTAAAGGAAGTTAAAACCGAGAAAGTTGAGCCAACCAGTCAGGTGACTTCTTTGGAGAATGTTTTCCGTGAAGACCGAAGCCAACCTTCTCTAGGCCAAAAAGAAACTTTATCAGGGACTAAAGAAACTTATAAAGGATTTTTTAAGATTAAAAGAATTCTTGATAACGATTAAAAATGGGGTTAACAGAACTTTCAATCAGTCAAATTAAAGAAGGATTAAAAGAGAAAAAGTTTTCTTCGTTAGAGGTAGTGAAAGCATCTTTAGGAAAAATTGAAAAAACTAACCCCAAAATTAATGCTTTATTGACTATTTGTGAAAAAGAAGCCTTAGAACAAGCGGTAAAAGCAGATCAAGAGATAGAGGCGATAGATAAAAAACCTTTATTAGGAATACCGATTGCCGTTAAAGATATTTTTTGTACTAAGGGGATAAGAACAACCGCTGCCTCAAAAGTTTTAGAGAATTATGTCCCGGTTTATGACGCCACGGCCGTCAAGAAATTAAAAGAAGCTGGGGCGATTATTATTGGTAAAACTAACCTTGACGCCTGGGCTCATGGTTCTTCAGGAGAAAATTCAGATTTCGGCCTGACCAAAAATCCCTGGAATGAAAATTATGTTCCCGGAGGTTCCAGCAGTGGTTCAGCCGCAGCCATGGCCGCTCAAATGGCTTTTGGGGCTTTAGGAACCGATACTGGCGGTTCTATTCGTCAACCAGCTTCCTTTTGCGGTGTTTTAGGTTTAAAACCGACTTACGGACGGATTTCCCGTTACGGAGTTATTGCCATGGCTTCTTCTTTGGATACGGTTGGTTGTTTTGGTAAAGAAATAGCTGATTTAGCTCTTCTTTTACAAATTATGGCTGGTCGTGATAAATATGATGCCACTTCTTTAAATCAACCGGTGCCGAATTATCAACAAAACCTAAATAAGAAGAAAGAAAATCTGAAAATTGGTTTACCTAAGGAATATTTTTCACAAGGTTTAGACAAAAA
>Ga0315545_1002407_pt1 | contig 16887 bp, 17 predicted proteins | sample SalMarSW160210MG_FD_203096 | JGI IMG/M metagenome (GOLD analysis project Ga0315545, IMG submission 203096) | Salt marsh sediment microbial communities from the Plum Island Ecosystem LTER, Massachusetts, United States - Salt Marsh Sediment SW1602-10 ...
GATCGAGCGCGACGCGCGCGTGGTCGTGATGCTGACGGGCCACGGGGCGAAGTTCTCGGAGAGCGCACGCCGCTACCACGCCGACGCGGCGGCGACGTACGCGAACAGGCCGACGGTCGTCGAGGCGGACGTCGCGGCTGTGGCGCGCGCGCTCGACATTTGACTGATCCACTGCTCATTCAGCGCTGCTTGACCCTTGCCCGCCGTTGCGTCTATTCTGGAGTGCCGCGACACCTTCGGAGAGGTGCCAGCCTCTCCTGCGGAGAGGTGCCAGAGTGGCCGAATGGGGCGGTCTCGAAAACCGTTGATCTGGCAACAGGTCCGTGGGTTCGAATCCCACCCTCTCCGCCATGAACCCTCTCGTAGGCCGATGGAGTGTGTCGCCCCTTCAGGGCTCAATGGGCTTGTTTTCTCGTCGAACACCCGGGGCTTTCGCCCCGGGCTAGGATCGGTCGGGCCTTCGGCCCTTGAGCGCATGCCGATTGGGCCTTTGAACTCCGGCGGCGAATCGCATGCGTCGAAGCTGTCTTTCAGCAGCCCGCCAGCCCGTGTAGACTTCCTCCCGGAACTGGGGACTCGCTCAGGGTGTTGGACTGAGCACGGGTCGGCACGCGACTTGTAGAAGGTGAGTATCGCTCGGCGGCCGGAGGCTGGCTTCTTTTGTAAGTAGCGTGTGGCGAGCTGGTTGTCTAAGGCGTTGACTGACGCCTGCGGCCGCACGAGGCGCTGGAAAAGGCGCGAGGTGGGGCATCTTGCCCCGTTGAGGTTCGCTTGTGGCCAGGGACGGCCTGGCCAATGGGGAGAGGGCACTTCTTGACATCTGGTCGGTTTTTCTGCTTGTGGTGTGTGCTGCGACTGGCCGTGGAGCGAGTCACGTGTCAGTGCCGAGCCGACTGGGACCACACTAGTTGAGGTCGTGCATGAGCCAGGATTCGGACACTGCGATCAAGACGATCTGCAAGCACTACGGCAATGATGCCGGGCGCATGATGGACATCGTGCTTGCGGTGCAGGAGAAGTTCGGCTGCGTGTCGAGCGCGGCGATGGACGCGATCGCGCGCGCGGTGGGCACGCAGCGCGTGGAGGTCGAGAGCGTTGTGTCGTTCTATGCCTTCCTGTCGACGGAGCAGAAGGGGAAGGTGGTGATCCGGCTGTGCCACGACGTGATCGACTGCATGCGCGGGTGCGACCGGGTGGCGGAAGCGTTCCGCGAGGAGCTTGGCATTGACTTCGGCGATACCACGCCCGACGGGCTGATCACGCTCGAGTACGCGCCGTGCATCGGGATGTGCGATCAGGCGCCGGCGGCGCTTGTGAACGAGACGGTGGTGACGCACCTGTCGAGCGACGCGGCGCGCGAGATCGTGCGCAAGCTGCGGCAGCGGCCGGTGCCGCATCAGCTCGTCGAGCAGCTCGGTGACGGCAACAACGCGCACCCGCTCGTGCAGTCGATGGTGGTGAACAACATCCGCAAGGCCGGGCCGGTGGTGCTCGCGGAGCTGACGCCGGGCGTGGCGCTGGCGAAGGCGCTGGCGATGTCGCCGGCCGAGGTGATCCGCGACATCAAGACGGCGCGGTTGCGCGGCCGGGGCGGCGCGGGGTTTCCGACGGGGCTCAAGTGGGAGTTCACGCGGAAGGCGGCCGGCGAGCAGCGCACCGTGCTGTGCAACGCCGACGAGGGCGAGCCGGGCACGTTCAAGGATCGCGTGATCCTCACGGAGAACCCGGAGGCGGTGTTCGAGGGGATGACGATCTGCGGTTACGCGGTCGGCGCCAGCACGGGCATTTTGTATTTGCGCGGCGAGTACGCGTACCTCAGGCCGTTTCTTGAGGACCGGCTGGCGTTGCGGCGCGATCACGGCCTGCTCGGCAAGGACGTGTGTGGCACCGAGGGCTTCAGTTTCGACATCCGCATCCAAATGGGCGCGGGCGCGTACATCTGCGGCGAGGAGACGGCGCTCATCAGCTCCTGCGAGGGGCTGCGCGGCGACCCGAAGAACCGGCCGCCGTTCCCGGCGCAGCGGGGGTACCTGGGTACGCCGACGGTGGTCAACAACGTCGAGACGTTGTGCTGCGTGGCGCGGATCCTCGAGAACGGGCCGGGCTGGTTCGCGGAGTTCGGCACGAAGGGAACGCCGGGCACGAAGCTGCTGAGCATCTCGGGCGATTGCCGGAGCCCGGGCGTCTACGAGCTGCCGTTCGGCGTGACGTTGAAGGAAGTGCTCGAGCTTGCCGGGGCCACCGACGCCAGAGCCGTGCAGGTTGGCGGGCCAAGCGGCCAGATGCTCGGGCGGGAGCAGTTCGAGCGGACGATCTGCTTCGACGACCTGGCGACGGGCGGCTCGATTATGGTGTTCGGCCCCGAGCGCAACGTGCTCGAGGTGGCCAAGGGCTTCATGGACTTCTTCATCCACGAGAGCTGCGGCTACTGCACGCCGTGCCGGGTGGGCAACGTGCTGCTTCGGGAGCGGCTCGAGCAGATCCTGGCGGGCCGCGGCGAGCCGGGCGACCTGGACTACCTGCGTGAGCTGGGCGAGACGATTCGGGCCACGAGCCGGTGCGGGCTGGGTCAGACGTCGCCGAACCCGATTCTGAGTACTCTCGAGAACTTCCGGCCTGCGTACGAGGCGCTGGTGCGGGAGGAGAAGAAGGGATACCAACCCAGCTTCGATCTAGCCGAGGCGCTCCAGGAGTCGGAAGCGATCACCGGGCGGAAGTCGGTGCATTCTGACGGCGAGGCATGAACTGAGGATTGGGATGGAGTCTTTCGGCTGTTCGCGACGATCGACAGATGTCGCCCCCTGCGGGGGCTTGGGGTTTTGTCGTGACCGTTTTCCACGGGCTGACGCCCGTGGCTACATCATGTCGCCCGCTGCGCGGGCTTGGATCGCGCGGCCGGGTTCTTGCGCGGGCTCGGATCGCTTGGGTTCTTCATGGGCTAAGGGCCGCTGCGCGGGCTCGGATGGCGCGGCCAGGGTTTTGTCGTGAGCGTTTGTAGGGAGCAGGGATGAGCGAGACGATTGCGTTTACGATCGACGGCGTGGAGGTGCAGGGCCGGCCCGGGCAGACGATCATCCAGGCGGCCGATGAGGCGGGGATCTACATCCCTCGGCTTTGCTACCACAAGGAGCTTGTGCCGTACGGGGCGTGCCGGGTCTGCACGGTGCTCGTGAACGGGCGGCCGCAGGCGGCGTGCACGCAGCCGATCGCGCCGGACATGGTGGTGGACAACAGCAGCGAGAAGGTGATGGCGTACCGGCGCGCGATCATCGAGATGCTGTTCGTCGAGGGGAACCACTTCTGCATGTTCTGCGAGAAGAGCGGCAACTGCGAGCTGCAGGCGCTGGCGTACCGGTTCGGGATCATGGCGCCGCGCTATCCGTACATGTTCCCGAAGCGGGAGGTCGTGGCGTCGCATCCGGACATCTTCATTGATCACCATCGGTGCATCGTGTGTGCGCGGTGCGTGCGGGCGTCGCGCGACGTCGATGGCAAGAACGTGTTCGGGTTCGCGGGGCGCGGCTCGGACAAGAAGATCACCTTCAACGCCGAGGCGAAGCTGTCGGACACCGACGTGGCGGCGACGGACAAGGCGCTGGAGGTTTGCCCGGTCGGCTCGCTGATGCGCAAGCACGTCGGCTACGCGGTCCCGATCGGCCAGCGGGAGTACGACCACGAGCCGATCGGGTCGAAGATTGAAAGCGCGGGCGCGGCTCAGAGCGCCGCGTCGGCGACGGACGTTGCGAAGAGCAAGTGAGGACGACGAGAATGGCGAAGCCGAAGATCGCGACCACATCGCTCGCCGGCTGTTTCGGCTGTCACATGTCGCTGCTCGACATTGACGAGCGGATCCTCGATCTCGTCGAGATCGTGGACTTCGACAAGTCGCCGATCGACGATATCAAGACGTTCACGGGGCGGTGCCGGATCGGGCTTGTCGAGGGCGGCTGCGCGAACGAGGAGAACGTCGAGGTGCTCCGGTCGTTCCGCGAGCACTGCGACATTCTGATCGCGCTGGGCGAGTGCGCGATTATGGGCGACATCCCGGCGATGCGGAACCTGGTGCCGCTGCGCGAGTGTCTTGACGAGGCGTACGTGAACGGGCCGTCGGTGCACAACCCGAGCGGCGCGGTGCCGAACGACGAGGAGATTCCGCTTCTGCTCGACAAGGTGTACCCGATCAACGAGGTGGTGAAGATCGACTACTTCCTGCCCGGGTGCCCGCCGAGCGCGGACACGATCTGGCAGGCGCTGACGGCGCTTCTGAACAACAAGCCGCTCGACCTGCCGTACGAGCTGATCAAATACGACTGAGCATGAGCCGGAGGAGAATGGTGGCGGAGACCAGCGGCCTGAAACGCATCGCGATCAACCCGGTGACGCGCGTCGAGGGGCACGGGAAGGTGACGATCCTCGTCGACGCGGAGAACCGGGTCAAGCAAGCGCGGCTGCACATCGTCGAGTTTCGCGGGTTCGAGCGGTTCATCCAGGGGCGGTTCTACTGGGAGATCCCCGTGATCGTCCAGCGGTTGTGCGGCATCTGCCCGGTGAGCCATCACCTGGCAGGCGCGAAGGCGATGGACGTGATTGTGGGCGTGGACACGCTGACGCCGACGGCCGAGAAGGTGCGCCGGCTGATGCACTACGGGCAGATCCTGCAGTCGCACGCGCTCCACTTCTTCCATTTGTGCTCGCCCGACTTGCTGTTCGGCTTCGATGCCGACCCGGTGATGCGGAACGTGATTGGTGTGGCGGCCAAGTACCCGGATCTGGCGAAGCAGGGCATCTTGCTGCGCAAGTACGGCCAGGAGGTCATCAAGGCGACGGCCGGCAAGAAGATCCACGGCACGGGGGCGATCCCGGGCGGGGTGAACAAGAACCTATCGATCGAGGAGCGCGACGCCCTGTTGGCGGACCTCGAGCAGATCGACGCGTGGGGCCTGAACGCGCTCAAGGTGGCGAAGGACTACACGGTCGAGAACCTCGACGAGCTGGCGCCGTTCGGGTCGTTCGAGTCGAATCATCTGTCGCTCGTGCGCGCCGACGGAGCGATGGACCTCTACGACGGAAAGCTGCGCGCGATCGACGCCGCGGGCAAGACGATCTTCGACCAGGTTGGGCCGGCCGACTACCTCGACTACATCGCCGAGGAAGTGCGGCCGTGGTCGTACATGAAGTTCCCGTTCATAAAGTCGCTCGGGCCCGAGAACGGTTGGTACCGCGTCGGGCCGCTGGCGCGCGTGAACGCGTGCGACTTCATCGACACGCCGAAGGCCGAGGCGGCGCGCAAGGAGTTCATGGCCGTCACGGACGGCAAGCCGAACAACATCACGATGGCATATCATTGGGCGCGGATGATCGAGGTGGTGCACGCGATCGAGAAGATCGCCGAGCTGCTGCACGACGCGGACCTACAGGGCACGAACCTCGTCGTGCGCGGCGAGCGGCGCGGCGAGGCGGTCGGGCTGCTCGAGGCGCCGCGTGGGACGCTGTTCCACCACTACAAGGTTGACGAGAACGACCAGGTGACGATGGCGAACCTGATCGTCTCGACGACGAATAACAACGAGCCGATGAACCGGGCCGTGCAGCGCGTGGCCGAGGATTACCTGTCGGGCAAGGCGGAGATCACGGAAGGGCTGCTCAATCGGGTCGAGGTGGTGATCCGGGCGTACGATCCGTGCCTGTCGTGCGCGACGCACGCGCTCGGGCAAATGCCGCTCGTGGTCGAGCTGCGCGATGAGGAAGGCAGCTTGCTCGACCGGCGGGTGAAGGACTAGGCGATGACCGAGGCGGGGCGCACGGTCGTCGTGATCGGGTACGGCAATCCGGGCCGTCTCGACGACGGGCTCGGGCCGGCGTTCGCGGCGGCGTTCGAGAAGCTGGGCTTGCCTGGCGTGACCGTCGAGTCGGGCTATCAGCTCGCGGTCGAGGATGCGCGCACGGTGGCGGATCACGACGTGGTCGTGTTCGTCGACGCGAGCCTGACGGCGCCGGAGCCGTTCTCGTTCGAGCGGGTCGACGCGAACCCGGGCGGGAGCTTCAGCAGCCACATCGTCGAGCCCGGCGGGGTGGTCGCGCTCGCGCAGCAGTTGTACGAGGCGACGACGGAGGCGTACGCGCTCGGCATCCGCGGGCACGTGTTCGACGAGTTCGGCGAGACGCTCTCGGCGCAGGCGCAGGCGAACATGGCGGCGGCGCTCGCGTTTCTTGAACGGGTTGTGCGAGAGGGGTCGTTTCGCGAGGCAGCGACAGTGTATAATGAGAAGTCGGCTTCGAACGCCACATCTTCTGATGGGGACGAGTGATGCAAGAGGGCAAGTACGTAATCCTGTGCATTGACGACGATCAGGATATTCTCGAGTCGCTGCGGCTGGTGCTCGAGGCGAACGGCTACATCATGGTCGGGGCGACGACGGCGGAGGCAGGGCTCCGTGTGTGCAAGGAGTCGAACCCGGACCTGATGATCGTCGACCTGATGATGGAGGAGGTCGACTCGGGCACGAGCTTCGTGCGAGACCTCAAGGCGTCCGGGAGCACGGCGCCGATCTACATCCTGAGCTCGGTCGGCGACACCTTCCACATGAGCACGGACTACGCCGAGCTGGGCCTGAGCGGCGTGTTCCAGAAGCCGATCGATCCCGATACGCTGCTGACGATCCTGCGGCGGAAGCTCAAGTAGGCGGCCACAGATTCAACGAATGACCGGGAGAAGCAGTCGGCGAGCAGACGAATGGGCGAGCGGAAGACGATCCTCGTTATCGATGACGATCCGGACCTGATCGAGGCGGTGCGGTTGCCGCTGGAGGCGAACGGCTACAGCGTCGTGACGGCATCGAGCGGGGAGGAAGGGCTCGAGAAAATGCTCGAGTGCGAGCCGGATCTGATCATCCTCGACATCATGATGTTCACGCCGACCGAGGGATTCCACGTTGCGTACAAGATTCGGAGCGATGACCCGGACTCGCCATACGCAAAGTGCCGCAAGGTGCCAATCCTGATCGTGACGGCCATCCACCAGATGACGGACCTGCGGTTCCATTTCGAGGGCGACGAGGAGTTTCTGCCGGCGGACGAGTTCATCGAGAAGCCGATCGAGCCGGCCGCGCTCCTGGAGAAGGTTGGCCGGTTTCTGGAAGAATAGGGACAGGCACGCGTTTTCTGAAAATGGGTGCCTGTCCCTATTTTCCGTTGACGGGCCGGGCCGGCTGCGGTATAGGGAGCCTGATTCGAGGCAAAGGGACCTGACGAATGGCGCGCGTGGGATACATAACCGAGCTTGCCGGTGCGTGTGCATCGTTCTACGGTGAGACGTATCCCTTCGGCTTTACGAGCTGGAGGCGCGCGGGTCCCTAGGCTGCGGGAGCAAGGAAGTCAAGGCCTCAGGACCCGTCGTCCTGGGGCCTTTTTCGTGTTGAGGAGAGCGTGGCGATGATCGAAGGCGAGAAGGTGCGGCTGCGGGCGTTCGACGAGAACGACACCGAGCTGCTCTGGAAGTGGAGCAACGACTGGGAGGTGGGCCGGTGGATGATCAGCCGGTATCCGCTGCCGTTGTCGGAGCAGCGTGAGGCCATCCTGGAGACGAGGAAACCGAATCCGAATCTGAAGTCGTTCGCGATCGAGACGCACGAGGGCGATCTGATCGGGTGGTGCGCCCTGTGCCAGATCTCGTGGGAGGATCGGCGGGCCAGTCTTGCCGTGTTCATCGGCGACAAGGCGCGGTGGGATCAAGGCTACGGTACGGATGCGACGCGAGCCTTGATGCGGTTTGGATTCGAGGAGATGAACCTGAACCGGATCGGCTTGGACGTGCACGCGGACAACACGCGTGCGATCCGGTGCTACGAGAAGCTTGGCTTTGTACACGAGGGCAGACTGCGGCGCCAGGCGTACCGTGACGGGGAGTACGTCGATTGGCTGATGATGTCGATCCTGCGTGATGAGTTCATGAGAGCATCCGATGCTCGACAGCCGGAGGTGTGAGCCATGATTGTGGGCGAGAAGGTGCGCTTGCGGGCGCTTCAGGAAGAGGACGCCGAGGACTGCTGGCGTTGGGTCAACAACTGGGACGTCGTGCGGCAGCTCCAGATACGCTACCCGCTCTCGCGTTTGGCCGAGCGCGATTTCGTTGAGCGCAATATGAAGCCGCAGCCGAACGACAAGGTGTACGGCATCGAGACGCTCGACGGCGGGCTGTATCTGGGCAATGTGGGGCTGCACCAGATCTCGTGGGAGGATCGGCGGGCGACGTTCGGCATCTTCATCGGCGAGAAGGCGTATTGGGGCAAAGGGTACGGCACGGACGCGACGCGCGCGATCGTTCGATTCGCATTCGAGCAGATGAACTTGAACCGGATCGAGCTACAGGTTTTCGCCGACAATGAGCGCGGGATTCGTTGTTACGAAAAGGTGGGGTTTGTGCGCGAGGCCGTGCAGCGCCAGTACCGCTACCGCGAAGGGCAGTACGTGGATGCCATCTTGATGGCGATCTTGCGCGACGAGTACATGGCTCGGCGTGACGAGTTCGTGCCGAAGGCGCCCGTCGAGAAGCCACGCCGGCGCTCGAAGCGGCCGGTGCGGAAGGAGGACTAGGCCATGATCATCGTTATGCAGCATGGGGCGAGCAAGGAGCAGGTCGACCACGTCTTCGAGCGAATCACGTCGATCGGGCTGCGCTACCAGGCCATCTATGGCGAAGAGCGCGTCGTGATCGGTGTGATCGGCGAGGAGGATCTGATCCGCACGTTGCCGATCGACGCGATGCCGGGCGTCGAGCGCAGCTTCCCCATTCTGCACGAGTTTCGGCTGGCCGATCGCGAGTGGCACAAGGAGCCGAGCGAGGTCACCGTCGATGGTGTGGTGTTCGGCGGCACGAAGGTGGTGGTGATTGCGGGGCCGTGCGCGGTCGAGAACGAGGCGATGCTCGTCGAGACGGCCGAGCGCGTGCAGGCGGCGGGCGCGTCGATGCTGCGCGGCGGTGCGTTCAAGCCTCGGACGTCGCCGTACACGTTCCAGGGGCACGGCGAGTCGGCGCTCGCGTACCTGGCCGAGGCGCGGAGTGCGACGGGTCTTCCGGTGGTGACCGAGGTGATGGATACGGCCGATATCGAGCTCGTGGCGAGCTACGCGGACGTGCTGCAGGTCGGGGCGCGCAACATGTCGAACTACAGCTTGCTCAAGAAGGTGGGCAAGCTCGGCATGCCGGTGCTGCTCAAGCGGGGCATGGCGTCGACGGTTCGCGAGCTGCTCATGTCGGCCGAGTACATCCTGTCGAACGGGAACATGAAGGTGATTCTGTGCGAGCGCGGGATCCGCACGTTCGAGGACGGCACGCGCAACACGCTCGACATGAGCGCGGTGCCGGCGATCAAGTCGATGAGCCACCTGCCGGTGATTGTCGATCCGAGTCACGCGACGGGCCGGAGCGCGTACATCGCGTCGATGTCGAAGGCGGCGATCGCGGCCGGCGCCGACGGGCTGATGATCGAGGTTCACCCGAATCCCGAGGAGGCGATCAGCGACGGGGCGCAGTCGCTGACGCTCGACCAGTTCGACCAGCTCATGAGGGAGCTCGGGCCGATCGCAGCGGCGGTGGGGCGAGAGATCTAGGACCTCACGCAAAGGCGCAAAGCCGCAGAGAGGATGAGGCGCGAAGGGGTTGTGTTGACGACGGGCGCGGCGTAGACTGCGGCCGTCATTCGTTATGCGAGGCCTCGTGTGATCCAGTTCTACGTCGGTGACGGGAAGGGCAAGACGACGGCGGCGATCGGGCTGGCTGTGCGCGTGCTCGGCGCGGGCGAGCGGGTCGCCTTCGTGCAGTTCGACAAGGGGCACGATCCCGGCGGCGAGGGGTACTCGGAACGCGGCGTGCTCGAAGCGCTCGAGGGGCTTACGTTGATCGCGACCGGCCGCGACCGGCGCAAGGCCAACGGCTCGTTCCGGCTCGGGAACACGGACGAGGACGGCCGCGAGGCACGGCGCGGGCTCGAGGTGGTGGCGCAACTGCTCGAGAACGGGCGCCACGAGCTGATTGTGTGCGATGAGCTGCTGACGTGCATGACGACGGGGTTGGTCGCTCGCGCGGACGTCGAGGCGATCCTGGACGCGCACGCCGGGCGTGAGGAGATCGAACTGGTGATGACGGGCCGCTGCGACGACGAGGCGCTGCTCGGCCGGGCGGACCTGGTGACCGAGATGCGCAAGGTGAAGCACTACTACGACGCCGGCGTCGAGGCGCGCCGGGGCTACGACTACTGACCGGCCGATGACTCGCCCACGACTCCCAGAACCCGTCCGCCTGACCGAGCGACCCGGCACGAACAAGTATCCCCAGGTCCTCGTCGATCGTCGGAACCGGATCTGGCTTGCCTGGCAGCGGTCCGTCGACGGGCACGACAGCGTGGTTGTGACGTGCCTGCGTGACAACTTCGTGGTGTTCGAGCAGGAGTTCTCCAGCTTCGAGTCCGCGTACCGGCCGGTGATGTGCGAGGACGCGGCAGGCCGCATCATCGTCGCGTGGTCGGAAGTCGGCGCGGGTGGTGCGAACGTTTTCCTGACCTCGATCGTGCACGGGCACCGGGCGCCGGCGGTCGCGGTGTCGACGGGCGGCTTGGACGTCGAGCCGGGGCTGGCCGCCGACGAGAGCGGCGTCTGGGTGGCGTACCACTCGTTCCGCCGTGGGAAAGCGAGTGTGTTTCTGCGCCGGTTCCGGGACGGGTGGTCCGACGAGCTGGAGGTGACGCCCGGCATGGAAGCGTACCGGCCGGCGCTCGTGGCGCTCGGCGGCGGGCGCGTGCGCGTCTACTTCGACGCGTATGCCGGCGGCCGGTACGACGTGTACGCGGCCGAGTCGGATGGCGCGACGGTCGGCGCGCCGGTTCGGATCTCGAGCGGTGGGACGTGGTGCCACACGCCGGTGGCAGTGCCGGACGGGCGCGGCGGCGCGCCGGACGGGCGCGGGGACGCGGTCGTCGCGTGGCAGGGCATCGGCGCGGACAAGTACGTCTGTTACGACGTGGTCGTTGAGGGGCGAACCGAGCGGGTCGCGTCGCTCGACTGCGTCCATACCTCGTGTGACGTGTGCGTGAGCGCCGACGCGGCATGGTTCACGTGGCGGATCTCGGGGTCGGTTTTTCTGATGCGGCGCCTTGACCGGGCGACGGGGTTGTGGTCGCCGGCGCTGGCGATCCCGCAGTCGGGCGCGTACTGCCGGCGTCCGGCGACGGCCGTCGACCGCCGGGGCAACGTGTGGCTCGCCTGGCAGAGCCCGCCGGCGGGTGAGGAACGGCTCAGCCGCCGGGCCGACATCTACCTCCAGCGCATGACGCCTGAGCTTGCCACGGGCCTGGCGGACCCGTCGCTCACGGTCCATGCGTTCCCGAGCGAAGCCGGTCACGAGATGGTGCCGCTGCCCGACGCCACACGGTTCGAGGCGAGCGGGAGCGCGCGCGTGTGGTTCGGCGAGTTGCACGCTCACTGCTGCTTCTCGGACGGGCTCGGGACGCACGACCAGTTCTACAACGCGGCGCGGGACCTGAGCGGGCTCGATTTCGGCGCGGTTGTCGAGCACGTCGAGTTCCCCGACGAGCTGACGGCGCCGGAGTGGCGGCTTGGGCAGCTCGTGGCCGAGACGTTCAATGAGCCGGGACGCTTCGTGACGATCGTGGGCCACGAATGGGCGTCGAACGAGGTCGGCCTGCCGTACGGGCACAAGAACATCTACTTTCCCGGGCCGGTGGGCGAGCTTCTCTGCCCGAAGTCGCCGTCCGCGGATACGCCCGAGCGGCTGTTCGGCTCGGCACGGCGGCTGGGCGCGATCGTGGTGCCGCATCACGTGTCGGTCAGGTGGGGAGCGACCGACTGGGATTACCACGATCCGGACGTGCAGCGGCTGTGCGAGATCGCGTCGCACCACGGGATAATGGAGTACGACGGCAACCCGCATGCGCACGTCGATCCGCCCGTGCTTGGGTGCTCGGTGCAGGCGGCGTTGGCGCGAGGGTACCGGCTCGGGTTGATCGCGGGCAGCGACGCGCACCGGCTGGCGCCGGGCCGGGACGGGGGTGTCGCGGCCGTCGTGTGCGGCCAACTGACGCGGGACGAGGTGTTCGCGGCGCTTCGCCAGCGGCGGTGTTACGCCTCGACGGGGCCGCGGCTGCTCGTTGATTTCGGCATCAACGGCCACGGCATGGGCCAGGAGGTGCCTTTCGCCCGGCTGGGGACGCCGGTGGCGGTCGGCTTTCGGATCAGGGCCGATCGCCGCGTCGTCGCGGTGGAAGTGGTCAGGAACAACGAGACGGTGCATCGCGAGGAGCCGGGCTCATCTGAGGCAGGCGTCGAGCTCGAGGGCAGCGAGTTCGCCTGGTCGAGCCCGATCTGGGTCGTATAGGCCCGATGCTGTTCACCTACCACGTGGCATGGGCCTCCGGCCCATGTTTTCCACGGGCAAGATGCCCGTGCCACCTTGCAGTCGCCTTGGGGGGAAGAGCTTCGCCTCGCGCTTGTCCCCGGAGAATCCACGCTACCCAAGTACCTTTTGGCGTCGCAGCGTTGGGTCGGGGCACGAGGCGGGCATTGTCGCCAACGCGGGGTGTGGATGGGGTTGAGACGGGCGTTCGGATCGGGGTCGCGGCGTTTTCTGTAATTTGCTGCGCGGGTGTTGGAAGAGGCGCGACACGCGGGGTATCTGGGGTCTCAGTTCGGAATGTTGCCCTGGCCGGAATGGTTTTTGCTGAGGGTGTGGATAACTTACTCGAAGACCAGCCCGCCGTTACCCTTCCGCGTCTCGCCGATCACACGGTGCGGGGTGCGAGCCCTGCGCAGCACGTCGCGCACGTCTTCCAAGTCTTTCCTGCGGAGGATGAGAACAAGGCCGATGCCCATGTTAAACGTTCGGAACATCTCCTTATCCGACACGGCCCCAAGTTGTTGGATAGCCTGGAAGATGTGAGGTGGTTTCCACGAGCGGCGTCGTATCACGGCGTCGACCGACTTGGGCAGAACGCGGGGGATGTTTCCCTCGAAGCCGCCGCCGGTAATGTGGGCCACACCGGTGAGTGTTTTGCGCGTCGATAGGGTGTGGACAACTTGGGAATAATCGCGGTGAATCTTCAGGAGCTCCTTTCCCACGGTGGTTCGGCCGCCTGGGACGGGGTCGGTGGGCTCGAGCCGGGCGTGATCGAGAAGGACTGCCCTGGCGAGCGAGTAGCCGTTGGTGTGGAGGCCGGACGAGAGGAGGCCGACGAGGACATCGCCCGGGCGGACGCGTGAGCCGTCGATGATGTTTGAGCGGTCAACGACGCCGACGATTGTTCCGACGAGGTCGTATTCGCCTTGGGGGTAGACATCGGGGAGCTGGGCGGTCTCGCCGCCGAGAAGTGCGCAGCCCGCCTTACGACAGCCGGTGGCGAGGCCGGAGACGATGTGCCGTAGCACTTGAGGTTCGAGTTTGGAAAAGCCGATGTAGTCGAGAAAAAAAAGCGGCCGGGCGCCTTGCACCGCGATGTCGTTGGCGCAGTGGGCCACCAGGTCCCGGCCCACTGTCGAGTGGACACCCATCAGGCTTGCGACCTTCAGTTTGGTGCCCACACCGTCGACGCTCGCGACCAGCACCGGCCGCTTCATACCGAGCGATTGTGCATCGAAAAGCCCGCCGAACAGCCCGAAGTCGGCCAGCACGCGTTGCGAGAACGTCGAGCGGACCGTGCGGGCGATGGCGCGCTTGACCGAGTCCATCGCCTTGATGTCGACCCCGGCGTTTTTGTAGGTCAAGCGGCGCGCGCCCATCTATCTCCTGTCCGGACCGTGGGCCTTCCGGCGAGTCGGAACTATACGCGTGGGCATGGCGGGCTGCAAGAGAAAAAAGAGGGGAGAAGCGATTCCGGGCAACGGGCGACATGCACCACAGTAACATACTGTCAGTTCCATAGCATTCCTCGCTGGCGTCTGACCTGGGACTTGACTGGCGCTGGGCACGTGGACTGCAGCGAGTGTGGTGCTCGATGCTTCGATGGAGTGCAGGACGATGAAGTCGTCTTATGGGCTCGGGGTGCGCTCGAGCAGGAGACGTGTCGCCGCGCCTAGTCGCCGAAGAGCTTGTCGATCGCCTCGGAGCCTTTGGGCTTTCTGCGTTCCTGGCGCGGCAGGGTTTCGGGCGGCCCTTCTTCGGCCACCGCGGAAGAACCGATCGACGCGCCGGTGCCGAGGACGAACTCCGGGTTGACCACCTGGTGCATCTTGAACGACTGGACGTTCATGTCGACCAGGACGCCCTCGCGGAGCCTGGCGGCTTTGATGGCGGCGGCCACCTGGGACTTGAGCAGTCCTGGATGGCCGCCCTCGGCTGCGACGCGGACGTAGAGCTTGCCGTGCACGACGAAGTCGAGCGTGTACTCGCCGACGGTGGCTTCCTTGAAGGTGACGGGGATCCTGACGTTCCGATCGTAGGGGATCCCCCTGCGTGTCAGCTCCTGGGCGAAGGCGCGCTTGTACGGTTCCACGTCGAAGCCGGGTCCGAGGAGCGAGTAGACCTCCTCGAGCGCTTTGCGTGCCTCGAAGGCCGCCTCTTCAACGGTTACACTGCTCATTGTGCGTTCTCCCTTTGAGACCCGGGCGGGACGATACCATATTCGTTGCGGGGGTTGAACGGCGTTTGCGGCCGATGGGCCGGAAGCCTACACTATAGGTATGAAGCGGCCGCGACAGATCGTGCACGTCGACATGGACGCGTTCTTCGTGTCGGTCGAGGAGCTGGCGAACCCGTCGCTGGTGGGCAAGCCGGTGGTGGTGGGGGGCGATCCGGACGGCCGGGGCGTGGTGGCGGCGGCCTCGTACGAGGCGCGCAAGTACGGGATCCATTCGGCGATGCCGCTGCGGACGGCACAGCGGCTGTGCCCGCACGCGATTTTCCTCCATTCGAATCTGCAGGATTACGCCGGCTACTCGCGGCGCGTGTACCGGATCTTCGAGCGGTACACGCCCGACGTGCAGGCGGTGTCGATCGACGAGGCGTACCTCGACCTGACGGGCACGGAACGGCTGCACGGGCCGGGGATCGCGGCGGCGGAAAAGATCAAGATCGAGATCAAGGAGCGGCTCGGGCTCACGGCGTCGGTGGGCGTGGCGACGAACAGGCTGGTGGCGAAGGTGGCGTCGGAGCTGGCGAAGCCGAACGGGCTGTGCGCGGTGATGGCGGGGTTCGAGGCGAGCTTCCTGGCGCCGCTGGCGATCGGGCGGCTGCCGGGCGTGGGCGAGGCGACCAAGGAGCGGCTGCGCACGCTGGGCGTGCGGCGCATCGGGCAGCTTGCGCGGATCGACAAGGACGTGCTCGAGCGGGCGTTCGGCAAGATGGGGGTGTGGCTGCACGAGAGGTCGAACGGGATCGATGCGAGCCCGGTCGAGGTGCGGTCGCTGCCGAAGTCGATCAGCCGCGAGACGACGTTCGACGAGGATACGGCCGACACGGCGAAGATGGAGCGGACGCTGTTCCGGCTCGTCGAGCGGGTCGGCCGCGCGCTTCGGAAGGAGAAGCTGCAGGCCCGGTGCATCACGCTGAAGCTGCGCTACAGCGATTTCCGGACGGTGACGCGGTCGGTGACGCTGCGCGAGGGAACCGATCTCGACGCGGTGATCTACGAGCACGTCAAGGAGCTGTTCCTGAGAGCGTACGCGCGCCGGGCGCGCGTGCGGCTGCTCGGGGTGGGTGCGTCGCATTTCACGTCGGGCGCGTGGCAGGAGCGCTTCGTGGGCGAGTTGGATGTGCGGAAGCTCAAACGCCTCTACAAGGCCATCGACACGGTGCGCGACCGCTACGGGGAGGACGCGCTCCGGCTCGGCAAGGAGCAAGGGGACGAGGACGAGTGACGGCGCCGCTGTTGATTCGCTGCAGGGCTTGTGGTACGGTGCGCGGGCGTGTGAGATTAGTGGCGATGAAGCGGAGGAGGATCGATGGCGACGGGCGTGCGGATCAAGTCGTTCAAGCGGACCGAATACATCGAGATCGGGAAGGACCGGTTCGACCAGGCCGTGTCCGAGGCGCTGACGGAGATCGGCGCTGAGAACCTTATCAGCGTCCTGCCGCTGAACTACGAGCACATCGACATTGCGACCGAGAAGATCGTGACCGACTTCGGCGTGATCGTCGTCTACAAGGTGCCGAAGTAGGCGTCGGCGCGACGGCGGGTCGCGTTGGCGCGATAAGGGGTCGCGCCGCAAGGATCGTCGCATGCCGACGGTGTGTGTCGCCCCTTCGGGGCTCTGGGGGTTTCTTTTCTCGTCATTGACCCGGGGCTTTCGCCCCGGGCTATGTTCTTTCGCCGCTTCGCGGCTTCGGCGGAGGGGGTCCCACGTTCCACGCGGGCGGCTATCCCATCCTGTTCTTGATGCGGTTCCAGCGTGCGCGGACTTCCTCGATCTGTTTTTCTCGTCGGGCGCGTACGGCCGGATGCTCTGGGAAACGGCGGGCGAACTCGAACAGCTCTACGAGGTGGCGGTAACGCTGCTCGTCCGTGAGCGCGCGCAGCTCGCGCACTTCGATTTCGCGGACGGCCTTCCAGCGATCAACGAACAGGCGGGCCTGTTTCTTGTCCATCGGGGTCTGCCTTTGTGTTCTCCACGTGCTTCTCGAACCACGGGCGGAGGTTTCTACTGACAAACCGAGTCTTGATCACGAAACGGCTGGGATCTTCCTCTCTGTAGCCGATCTCACCGACAACGCTGTCGGGCCACTCCTCTTGATAGTAGCACATGAGCTCGACGCGTTGCTCACCATCGACGCGCAGGTACCACATCGGACTCACCGGCCGGCATCTTTCGTCCGAGTGAGGCGTGGCGTCTCTTGCACAGAGGGCGAATTCGCGAAGTGCCTCTTTGTCGCGGATCTCAAGAGAC
>Ga0315545_1002408_pt1 | contig 16882 bp, 8 predicted proteins | sample SalMarSW160210MG_FD_203096 | JGI IMG/M metagenome (GOLD analysis project Ga0315545, IMG submission 203096) | Salt marsh sediment microbial communities from the Plum Island Ecosystem LTER, Massachusetts, United States - Salt Marsh Sediment SW1602-10 ...
CGATTTTATGTGGTTCCAAAGGGAGGAGAGCCCACCCCGACGAGGGGAGACCAGGGTGATGGCATAGCTTAGCCTATAGTTGGTGAAGGGGGCCCTTTTCAGGTTGTAGATCTCATAGTAGAGATAGGGGAATTGGTCCCTATTGTATCGAGGGGAAAACCGAGGAACGAGGTGAAGCTCGCCCCTACCGAACTTATCTCCCCTCCCTCGCGGACTGGCCTTCTCCACCAAGGCAAGATCGCTCAAGAGAAGTCCCTCTCCCTGGAAATCCTTCACCTTTAGAGGAAGTTTCCTGATCCCCAAGTTCTCTGAATTGAGGTCTTTGATGTTTAGGGCCAGAGTGTGGTCTCCCGGGGGTAGGGAAAGGGTGGATCTATCCACTACCATCAGGTTGGGGTTAGATGTTTGTGTAGGGGGAACCCGAAACTCAACCTCCTCAGCTACCCTCTCCAAATTTTTCCAGAGGCTATCAAATACCGCTATCCTCTTCTTCACCCTGGCTGCGGGGAGACCTTTATCCCTTATAAAGTCCAGCTCCGGGTGGGGAATACTCAGGTAGATCTCCACATCGGTCTTCCTCCCTTCCCCCCTGAATTGGTAGACACGACAAATGTATTTGAGTAGTTCCCCCCCGTAGTCATAGCGGTAGTATTGGGGCAGAGTGTTGGTGAGGGAGGCAAGAATGGCTCCAGTGCTTTCCCTATAATCCTTTGGGCTCCAGTCCTTCTCAGGATAGGGGAGGTCATAGTTCCCATTTAGGAAATTATCTGCAAAGGTCAGATCCACCGGCTGGGGGAGGTTGGAGTAGGACCAGACCCATTTAGGGGGGATGAGGCCATATTCAGGGAGGACATCGCCCATCATACGCCTTTGGAAGGTGGGCTCACCATACCTGATGCAGACCTCCCCTCTTTTTGTCCTCCATCCGGGTAAGCCCTTTTGGGGAACGGGAAAGTGAAGATTAGCATAGGTTACTCTGCTATAATGTTCGATCTGCCTTTCATTTAAGGCCGTGGTCGGGGTGGGATCCTTCTCCTTCCAGAAACGGTGGATGAACCCCTTCCTCTGGCTCCAGGGGATCTTTTGGTATTCCTCCCATTCCCCTTTGTTGGCTATCAGCCTGATGCTCAAATAGAGGATAAGCTCCTCTGCGGTCAACATCCAGCGGAAGGCCTCCTCAAACTCCCTTGCTGCCTCCTCTTCCCTTTTGACCTTATGGTAGAGATAACCCAGGGCCAGATGAGCCTGGTAAAATGTGGAGTCAAGTTCGGTTGCCCGACGGAGCTTGTTTTCGGCTTCCCTGTTCTGCCCCAGCTCTAAACAACAGAGGCCAAGATGGTAATGGGCCTGAGGGGATAAGGGGTCAATCCGCAAGGCGGACACGAAGGTTTCTTGGGCCTTGAGGAAATCCCCTTGGTCAAACACCTTTAGCCCTTCCTCCTCCCAGATGAGGCCTATCTGATATGGTGCTTCAAAGCAGAGAGAGTCAAGCTCAAATGCCCTCTCAAACTCCTTGAGGGCTGATTGTTGAAATCCTCTCTTGATTAGGGTAAGGCCTAAGTTGAGATGATATTCGGGATTTAGAGGCTCAAGCCTTGTCGCTTTTCTCAGCTCTTTTTCTGATTTGAACTTGCTCAGGAGGTCTCCCCTCCTCCGGTAGATCTCACCTAAGAGGTTATGGGCAGGGGCAAAATTAGGATAGAGCCTGACGACCTCCTCCAGTTCCCCTGTCGCCTCCTCCACCTTTCCCTCTTTGTAGACCTCTACGGCAGCCGAATAATGGCTTAGCACCTCATCCCTGGTTGGAGGTGGGGGATGGGAACAGGAGAGAAGAAAGAACAAGAGAAGGGTAATATGGTTTGCTTTCATCTCCTTTAAAATACACCCCCGGGAATTAATTGTCAAGCCTCTCCAATTCGATGGAAATTCCTTTTTAATAGACAGGATAGACAGGATAAACGGGATAATCCTGCTATTCTGACGGAAAGTCCGCCAAAGACGTTAAGTTCAAAGCATAGGAATTACCATTTTTAGACAGGATAAACGGGATGAACAGGATAAGTAAGCCTCCCCACCCACAAGGGGTATCCAAAAGGGTCTCCTCCCCCTTGATGGGGGAGGACTAAGGAGGGGGTGAACCCTCTCCCACCAGGGGAGAGGAAACTATGAGGACGACTATCATCCCCATTATAAGAACAGTGTATTTTGATATGTGTTGATAAAAATCCGGTAAATCCTGTTCATCCTGTCAGAAAAGCTCCGCCGCAGGCTGTTAAGTTCATCCATCAATAAACTAATGAGGAACTTGCATAACCTGCTGAAATCTATGGATGTTTCGTAGGGACAGACCTTTAGGTCTGTCCGACTCCGCAGGTAGAGCTGACTCTCTCATTTAGCTTGATTTTGGGTGACAACCTGTTTATATTCATTTCGATCTCCTATCAAGGACAGAAGTGACTTGGATACTGTGCCTAAAAATCTAAAATTATTAGAAAGGCTAAAATGCTCAAATCGTATTTGAAGAGAATATACGAGATTACCAAGCGTGGAGATGCCAGGGAAGAGAGTTACTACTCTGTTCTTGAGGGGTTGTTTAAGGAATATACAGAATCAGTGGACAAAAGGGATATCCATATTACAACGCTTCCAAAGAAGACCGAAGCCGGTAATCCCGACTTTAGAATCTGGGACGGGACACAGCATATCGTTGGATATATTGAGGTCAAAGCACCAACAGTTGAGTATTTAGACCAGATAGAAACATCAGAGCAGTTAAAACGCTATCTACGTACCTTCCCGAATTTGATATTGACCAACTTCTTTGAATTCAGACTTTATCGCAATGGCAATTTGATAGATAAAGTCCTTATCGCCAGGCCCTTTGTTATGCACAAACTTAAAACCACCCCGCCGGTTGAAAAAGAAACGGATTTTCTTAAACTGCTTAAGAAATTCTTTTCATTCTCCCTACCGAAGGTGTATGATGCTAAAACTCTGGCAATAGAATTAGCAAAGCGGACACGCTTTTTGAAGGACGAGGTCGTCACGCAGGAGTTAAAGGAAGAAGAAAGGGTGGGAAAGAGTTTTCTATTTGGATTCTATGAGGCATTCCGGAAATTTCTCATCAGCGGCCTCTCCAAAGAGGAATTTGCCGACCTTTATTCCCAAACTATCACATACGGACTTTTTGCTGCCCGAACCCGCTCAGAGAATGGGTTTAACAGAAAACTTGCCTACGATAATATTCCACATACTATCGGAATTTTGAGAGATGTTTTCAGATTCATTTCCCTTGGTGATTTACCCCAGCAGATGGAGTGGACTGTTGATGATATTTCGGAAGTTTTAGCGGTTACTGATGTAAAAAATATCCTCCACCAATATTTTCACGAGGGAAAGGGCAAAGACCCTGTTGTCCATTTTTATGAGACCTTCCTGGCTGAATATGACCCGCAAATGAGAGAAAAGAGAGGGGTCTATTATACTCCAGAACCAGTGGTATCCTATATCGTCCGTTCTTTGCACCACATTTTGAAAGAACACTTTAACAGAGCAGAAGGATTTGCCAGCGATACGGTTACAGTTTTAGACCCTGCGGCGGGAACGCTTACCTTTTTGGCTGATGCGGCAAAACTGGCTGTAGAGGAATTCATCTCCAAATATGGCAAAGGTGGAAAGGAAAATTTCATCAAGGAGCATATCCTCAAAAATTTCTATGCCTTTGAACTGATGATGGCCCCTTACGCAGTAGGTCATTTGAAGATGTCTTTTCTCCTGGAAGAACTCGGTTACAGGCTCCAAGAGGATGACAGGTTCAAGCTTTACCTCACCAATACCCTTGAAATGGAGGAACTCGCCCAGACTGAGTTTCCCGGTATGTCTTCGCTCTCTGAAGAATCCCATTTAGCAGGTAAAGTCAAAAAAGAGCAGCCTATTCTGGTGATACTTGGCAATCCACCTTATTCTGGACATTCTGCAAATGTAAGTTTGAAATACATCACAGTGAAGACAAAGAATGGGCAGGAAAGAAGAAAGAGGATAAGGACTTGGATAGGTAACCTTATTGAGGATTACAAATTTGTTGATGGCAAAGCCCTCGGCGAAAAGAACCCTAAATGGCTTCAAGACGATTATGTTAAGTTCATCCGTTTCGCCCAATGGAAGATAGACCACGCGGGCGAAGGAGTTTTGGGATTTATCACGAACCACAGCTATCTGGATAATCCAACCTTCCGAGGGATGCGGCAATCCCTGATGAATAGTTTCAACGAGATTTACATCTTAGATTTGCACGGTAACAGCCTGAAAAAAGAGAAATGCCCCGATGGCTCTAAGGATGAAAATGTTTTCGATATTCGACAGGGTGTAGCTATCGCTCTTTTCATAAAAAATGAAGGCGAAAAAACAGGATGCAAGGTATATCATTCAGAGATTTGGGGATTGCGAGAGGGAAAATATGAATGGCTTTTGGAAAATGATGTGAAAGAAACTAATTGGATGGAGTTGTTGCCGAAATCTGAATTCTATCTTTTTATTCCAAGAGATGAAAGGCTCTTAGAAGGCTATGAGAAACACCCTAAGATAACTGAAATATTTCCAGTGAATAGCGTTGGAATAGTAACATCAAGAGATGGTTTCGTGATAGACTCTGATAAAGAATTACTTAAACGGCACATCAGAATGTTTCGCGATAAAAAAATGCCGGATGAACTTGTCAGACAAACCTTTAATTTAAAGGATAAATCAAACTGGAAGTTAAAATCTGCAAGAGAGAACTTGATGGAAGACGAGGACTGGCAAGATTCAATTACCCGGATTCTGTATAGGCCCTTTGATATTCAGTGGATTTTTTATCACGGGGCGGTTATTGAGCGTTCTCGTAAAGAAGTCATGCACCATATGTTGCAAGAGAATTTGGGGTTGATAACAGCAAGGAAGATGGACAGGTCAGGAATACAGCCTGTTTTTGTAACTGATTCCATAATAGATGCTCATTCGATAACTTCTGCTGTTTCAATTTCTAATATTTTTCCCCTTTACATCCATCACCCGAAAGACGACCCGAAAAAACGGCCTTCAGGAAGTATGATGTCGCTCTTTGAGCCCCAGGCAGTCTATGAGATAAAAAGGCCGAATTTATCTCCGGCAATAATTGATCAATTAGGAAAGGCTTTAAAAAAAACGCCATTACCTGAACAAATCTTCTTTTATATCTATGCCATCCTTTATTCCAATACCTATCGCACAAAATACGCCGAGTTCCTAAAGATAGATTTCCCGAGGATCCCCTTTACCAAGGATTACAATCTTTTTAGCAAAATGGTTGAATATGGGAAGAGGCTTGTTGATTTGCATCTGCTCAAATCAGCAGAACTTGACCCACCCATTGCTAAATTCCAGGGTGAAGGTGATGAGAGAGTTGAAAAATTGAGATATGATGAGAAAGAAAAGCATCTCTATATAAATCAGAGCCAATATTTTGAAGGAGTTCCAAAAGAAGTCTGGCAGTATCAGATTGGTGGTTATCAGGTTTGCCACAAGTGGCTGAAAGACAGAAAAGGGAGAAGGTTGTCCCTTGATGATATAAAACATTATTGCAAGGTCGTTACCACCCTTCAAAAGACAATTGAAATCCAGAAAGCGATTGATGATAATTATCCGAAGGTGTAGAAGGAGACCATAGAGTTTTGTAGGTAGTCTCGCAGTAAAAGGGATTGGCTAACTTTTTTGACTTAAGAGCGAATTAGTCGACGCACAAAGGTCCAGACAAGTTCAGGATCTGCCCACTGTTGAGGAGGAGGCCCGATCGCTGGGGCTTCAAATCTTAAGGACAGCGAGTTTAGAAGAGTGTTTCAGGAAAGCGACTGACAAAAGTAGAGGTAACCTTATGCCTGTAAGACTGGAGATATCGCTCAAGCCAGAGCTGTTCGATGCCGAGGGCGAGAGTATTAAAAGAAAGGCCAGGGATTACTTCGGATTTGAATTGGATTCCATTCGAACGGTCAATGTGATAACCATTGACTCCTCCCTCTCCCCGGAGCAGCTTGAAGAGGCCCGGGTAAAGATATTCACCAACCCGGTAAGCCAGCTCTCCTCCTTTGAGCCTTTGGCTTTTGATTTCGACTGGGCTATATGGGTGGGCTACCTGCCTGGCGTAAAAGACCCAGCAGGAAGCACGGCCGTGGAGGCCATCGAGGATCTATTGAAGGTAAAATTCAAAAAAGAAGAGGCAGCCTACACATCAAAACTCTATTTCCTTAAAGGTGGGAATCTGAGTCGGAGCGATGTTAATCGCATAGCTGAAGAGCTTCTGGCCAATGACTTAATCCAGCAGTGGAGGATATTCAGCTTTGCCGAGTGGGACAGGAAAGAGGGCATCGGACTTAACATCCCAAAGGTCATTCTGGAGCACGAGCCCTCAGTCACCCCTATTCCAATCGAAAGCGATGAGGAGCTGAGGAGAATAAGCGACCAGCGCAGCCTGGCCCTCAATCCTCGGGATATACCAACCATAAGGGAGTATTTCCTGAGAGAGGATGTCCAGAAGGGGCGGGGGAAGGTCGGACTTAGCCTACCTACTGATGTGGAGCTGGAATACATTGCTCAAGCGCGAAGCGACCACTGCAACCATAACACCTTCAAGGGCCTTTTCCGATACAGGGACCTGGCAACTGGCCAAGAGAAGCTCATAGACAACCTGTTCAAGAGATGTATTGAGGAACCGACTTTAGAGATTAAAGAGAAAAAGCCGTGGGTTATATCGGTGCTCTGGGATAATGCCGGTGTGGGTAGGTTCGATGAGCATTATTTCTACACCATCACCGGAGAGACCCACAACAGCCCTTCCAATATGGAGGCCTACGGTGGGGCCATTACCGGGATTGTAGGGATATATAGGGATCCCATGGGCACGGGTAAAGGCTCAAAGCTCATCCTGGGAACCTATGGCTACTGTGTTGGGCCCCGGGATTATAGTGGAGATCTAAAGCCTCATCTTCACCCCAGACGGCTTCTGGACGGGGTGATTGAGGGGGTAAAGGACGGTGGAAACAAAAGCGGTATCCCCACTCCCTTCGGCAGGGTCTTCTTTGATGAGAGTTTCATGGGTAAGTGCCTGGTATTTGTTACCACTATGGGCATTATGCCTTCCGTAGTCAACGGGATGCCATCGGATAAAAAGGCCACCCACGCTGGTGATCTGATCATAATGACCGGCGGAAGGGTGGGCAAAGACGGCATCCACGGGGTTACCGCAGCCTCGGAGGTCTATACTGAACATACCCCTGCTGGGCACGTGCAAATTGGAGACCCCTACACTCAGAAAAAGATGCATGACTTCCTACTTGAGGCACGGGATGAAGGCCTAATTGAGTTTATAACCGACAATGGGGGTGGAGGCCTTTCCTCATCTGTCGGGGAGTCTGCCAGGTTTAGTAACGGCTGTGAAGTCCACTTGGAGACGGTGCCCCTGAAGTACGAAGGGCTTGACCAGTGGGAGATATGGGTTTCGGAATCCCAGGAGAGGATGACGGCAGCGATTAAGCCAGAAAACCGCGAGAGATTCTTTGAGCTTTCCAGAAAGCACGATGTGGAAAGTACCGTCATCGGCAAATATACGGATACTGGAAAGCTTCACATCAAATACAAAGGTAAGACCTGTGCCTATGTGAACATGGATCTTTTGGAATCTGAATTTCCCCAATGGGAGTTTGATGCGGAGTGGATACCACCCCAGTTGCGGGGTCTCAAAGAACCAGTGCTCGCTGAGGTGGCCGACCATGATCGACTCCTTCTGGATATGCTCTCCAGACCGAACATCTGCTCCAAGGAGTGGATTGTGCGCCAGTATGACCACGAGGTACAGGGGGGCAGTGTGATAAAACCCCTTGTGGGAAGGGATAGGGATGTGAATAGCGATGCTGTGGTTATCAGGCCGGTGCTGGAATCGATGAGGGGGATCGCCGTCACCCAGGCGTTAAACCCAACCTACAGCAAGATCGATGCCTATCATATGACCGCATACGCCATTGATGAGGCCGTAAGGAGGCTAATTGCAGTTGGGGGAGACCCCGATCACATTGGAGGGGTAGACAACTTCTGCTGGCCCAATATCCAATATGATGCCCAGAAAAATCCTGATGGAAAGTTCAAGGCCGCTCAATTGGTTAGAGCAGGTCTGGCACTAAAGCAGTGCTGCCTCGCCTTTGGAATCCCCTTGCTTTCTGGAAAGGACAGCATGTACATTGATGGAGAATTGGAAGGGAAATACGGGCAAAGACATAAGGTATCCGGATTGCCCACAATCCAGTTTACAGCCACCAGCGTTATCGAAGATGTGAGAAAATGTGTGACCATGGAGGCAAAGATCCCGGGCGACCTGGTTTACATATTGGGAGTGACTAAAGACGAGCTTGGCGGCTCGGAATACTACGATAAGTTCGGATACACGGGCTTGAACGTTCCCCGGGTAAAGCCGGAAGAGGTTTTTCCCTTATACAAGGCACTGAGTAAGGCAATCAATGAAGGTATTGTAGCTTCTGCCCACGGGATATACCGGGGTGGACTTGGGGTTCATCTTGCCCTGGTAAGTATGGGGGGTGGACTGGGGATGGGAATTGACTTGAGCAAAATACCCATCGAGAAGTTGGAAAGGGATGACAAAATTCTCTATTCGGAGTCGGCTGGGAGATTTATTGTAACCATAGCGCCAGAGAATAGGGGAAGATTTGAGAAAATTCTGGGAGATCGTTCTCACGCTTGTGTGGGAAGAATTACCCATGAGGGGGAATTGGTCATAAATGGCCTCAGAAAGCAAAAGATCATCCACAAGTCTATTGGTGAATTGAAGGAGGCCTGGCAAAAACCATTTGGAGATTTGATATGAAGGCCCTCGTTCTTACCGGATATGGGTTAAATTGCGACTACGAAACCCATTATGCCCTGAAGTTAGCCGGAGCAGACTCAAAAAGGGTGCACATTAATCAACTGATAAAGGGGGGAGAGATAGGTCAGATAGAACATCTGGATGACTGTCACATCCTTGTCTTTGATGGTGGTTTCAGTTGGGCAGATGATCACGGGGCAGGGGTGATTCTCTCCACCAGGTTGAAGTATAACATCGGCCAACAATTGAAAAAGTTTATCCAGGATGGCAAGCTAATTATCGGTATATGTAATGGGTTTCAGGCGCTTGTTAATCTGGGGCTTCTGCCAGGATTCGATGATAATTATGATGAGCGGAATGTGGCCTTAACCTTTAATGACTGTGGAAATTTCAGGAACCAATGGGTCTACTTAAAGGCCAGGGAGTCACCGTGCGGTTTCACCCGGGGAATTGATATGCTTGAACTACCGATAAGACACGGAGAGGGGAAATTCTACGCCCCACCGGAGGTGATCCAAAGACTCTTTGAGAACAATCAGGTTGTCTTCCGGTATGCCACACCTGAGGGTGAACCTGCCAGGGGGAAGTTTCCTTTAAATCCGAATGGCTCTTTGGAGGACATCGCTGGCATCTGCGACCCCACCGGGCGAATCTTTGGCTTAATGCCTCACCCTGAGGCGTACAATCACTTCACCAATTATCCGGACTGGACAAGGAGAAAGGAGGAGCTCAAGCGGGCGGGTAAATCCCTGGCTGATGAGGAAGGGGAGGGGATTAGCATATTCAGAAATGCGGTGGATTATGTGAGGGAGAATTTTTAAGCCTATACTCCTTCTTCCGGGTTTAGGCGCCCCTTGAACCCCGAGACAAGATCGGGACAGGCTTCGTGAGCGGAGAAATCCGCTTGTGCTTGAAACAGATCCCACGATTCCGCTTCGCTCTACTCGGAATGACTTGAGAAATGTAAGCTATTTAGTGACTGTCCGAATTTGTCATTCCCGCACGCCGTTAGCGGGAATCCATTACTGATTTTAAGTAGATTTCGGCTTAAAGATTGCCGGAATGACAAGAAATATGGATATTTCTGGACAGACACTATTTAGTGACCTTGGTAGTATTATAACCCTTTTTTAGATTACTCAATAGCTAAGCCTGTATTTGTCCCTATTTCGGCCAATATGATTTCCACGCACAAAAAAACGCGGGTTGACTTTTTCTTGGGAGTTAGTATATTGATACCGATGGAAATTTATTCCTAATATTGGAAATAGGAAAAACCGTAGTTCTGACGGCCGAATATATTATGTTGAGCAGTAGAGAAACATAGATGATTGTGTCACTACTTTCTGCGGCACCAAAGAGCCCGGGCATATACGCGCTGTGCGCGGGCCACGGGCGACACCGGTACATCGCCTATGTGGGTGTAGCCAAGAACATCCGACAGCGTCTACTTCAGCACCTTGTTCGCAAGGACAGCAGCATAGTTACGGGCGCTTCAGCAGTTTCTCTCGATCCAGATAAGGTTACCAAAATCCGGCGGTGGCTCCACCCGCTCTTTGAGCGGTACATGGCGGCAGCAGAAGTAGTTGCGTTTCGAGTTCTTGACCCAGTCCTGCGCAGTCGTCGGAAGGTCTCGGCACCTGTGGAGTTCATTGCGGACCGTGAGGATTTCGCCCGTCAGATGGAAGCGGTGTTCTCCAAACCCCCATCTGGCAGCGTCGAGATCCCCACATACCAAGAGCTTCTCCGTCGCGTTGCCGAATTGGAGAAAGCCGTGAGGATGTTACAGAGCGGTAGGAAGTCGGAAGCGTAAGAGAGGGAGACGGCCCAACAAGAATTGATAATCCTGTTCTTCAATCAATCCGAACCCATAATCATTTCGTCCAAAACATGCCCATCATCCGCAGACGAAAGAGAACGCATGATTATGTCTGGGTGATTGATTTTGGCCATAGCGGGGAAGTACATCTTGCATGCGTACAATGTGGCATTTGGGCCAACAGCAGCTAAAAGTCAAACTATGAATTAGAATGGATAATATCCTATACATTATCGGAGCGGGTTTTTCTGCACCACTGGGGCTTCCGGTTATCAACAATTTCCTCAGGGCTTCAAAAGATATATACCAAAGAGATCCAGAGAATTATGCCCATTTCACCAGAATCTTTGAAAAAATCGATGGAATGGGAAAGGCGAAGAATTACATGAATTGCAATCTCTTTAACATAGAGGAAATCCTTTCGATTCTCGAAATGGAATCCTACTTGACAAGTGCGGACTGCTCCGAAGAGTTCACGAAATACATCGCAGATGTTGTAACCTACTATACTCCACCATTGGTGCCAAGCAGCAAGAAAGAATCTCATACTGGAAGTCGCCTCATTGACTGGGAGATGCAATCATGGTATCAAACTCTCTTTGAACCTACCCAAGGCAATAGGCTCCTGCAATCTTACTTCGAATTCATTTCTATGTTATTCAACTTGACATTTCGGAGACAGGAAAAAACTGCGACCTGTTGCAGCACATCTTCTCCTCCATTTAGATATGGAATAGTTTCCTTGAACTACGACCTCGTTATTGAGACAATTACGGAGCAAATCAATGAGCACTTCTCGCCAGAATACCAACTTCAAGTGGACTTTGAGCCAACAGACGACGATTGCTACGCCCAAGATTATCACTTGAGTCTGGCTAAACTACATGGGTCACTTGATCCCTTGACAATTGTGCCACCTACTTGGAACAAAACTCGAAAACCCGAAATTCAGAAAAGTTGGAAACTAGCCCAACAACTTATCAGTAAAGCCAATTATATTCGTTTTCTTGGGTGCTCGCTCGCGCCATCTGATCACTATCTGCGTTACCTACTACTCTCCGGTATTCTGGGTTCACTAAACCTGAAAGGGATTAAAGTTGTTTGCCTTGGTAACGATAAGAGCGATGTGGAACAGAACTATCGATCCCTGTTCAACTTTCCGGGGTTTGACTTTCGAATTTCGGACATCAAGGAGTACCTCCAAGATTTGGCGTGTCCTCATTCTCGATATACGGGAGATGAATACTATTCCGGAAGTATGGACCACGTCCCCTGAGGAAGCTCATCCATCAAAGCAAGCTGATTCTATAATCATTTGGGGTAATAAACCTGCCTACCTTCCGCAGATGAGTGAGAAAATGCACAGTTGCAGGGTGGTTATGAAGGATTTTCTGTGACTCCAGTTAGCAACTATTTTGGGGGCTTAGACTGCCTAAATGGCGTGTCATAACACACGGCGCTTGGGAGGTCTGATTATAAGTTTGGCCAGTTCAGAAACGGGAGGTAAAAGATTGGAAAGTACGAGTCTAATAATAACACTTCTTTTAGGTGCGATTGGAGTGTTCATGCTTGCGAACGAACTTCGCTTGCGGCGCATTTTACAGCAGAGGAACCTCCATTTTCAGGAGAAGCAATTCGAGGAGGAGAAGAAGGATCGCGAAGAACGCCGAGAATGGTTACAGCGAGAAACTGTTCGCACTACACAAGTTTCAGAACTTCTTGCAAGCAACATTGCAACACAATTAAAAGGTGATGTCAAATGGGCTTTCGAGGCTCTCGAGAGGGCGAAACTCACCCCACATGCTCAAACATTATTTGCTGATCGACTTGGGCACTTCCGCGAAGAAAAAGAGTACCTTGCTGACTGTTTTATTCCATTGCTCCTCAGACGCTGTAAACGACTTGTGGAATCTGGACATTCTGTATACTTGCTAATCGACTCCGGCACCACTCTCTACCCTATCCTTGATAGACTGGGACGCGCAAGCGTCCTCTGTTACGAGAACAACGAGGATTGGATTAAAAAGCTCGCACTTATCACGAACAATCTAGTAGGGATAGAGGCTCTTTTTGAATCAGGGATCGTCAATCCGCACCACCGCTACTCTTCCTTAGCCGTTAAATGTCACCTTCTCCCAGGGGTTCCCTTACCAATATATTCAGCGGTTACTGGGCAGGAGACAAACGATGCGATCCGGCGTTTGAGAGATAATGCTAGCAACAACACTTTGTTCATTGGGCTTACCACTGGCAATTGGATTCGTTTGCGGCGAAGCACTCCTTTTTGCCCAGTACCACTTGCCAGGGGTGCTGGGCATCTAGAATTCAAGCAGACACTGATTGATAGTTCGGACGAGATATATGTTGTAACTCCTTTAGGCAAGATCTTCGTCGGTATTCCGCCTGAGGCTATAAATGTGGCACTAGGATTCAGTGAAGGTCATCCAGATCCAGACAAGCAACCCTATGTAGAGGTTAAGATCTCGGACGAAAAGGCCGAATATGTAAACATTGTAACGACCTCTCGGGTTCATGGACGAGTTCTGTCCGAGCTTAGCACAAGGGTTAATGCGCTCCTAGATTTGAATGATCAAATTATTGAGCAGTTTCCTATCGCTTCATCTACAGACAAGCTACATATTGCCTTCCCGTTTGATATGCTTCCAGAGAAGAGGTACCTGCAAATTGAGACTGAGTTTCCACATCCGCACACGAGGCGAGAGGACTTTATGCGCGAGTTCTTTTTCGCTTCGCTCTCTGAACCCTTGTGAAGATGGGGGCATGAAGATGGTGAACACGGGGTCAGCCCTTGACATTTAATAAAATCTATTTTTTCATAGTAAAACCAGGTTATTATGCTTACCCCGTGAAGCACCTAACTGTCTATCCCGCTGTCGCTCCATAGAGGGAGGTGATCTCTATCGTTATGGCTGATAAATCCAAAAAACTCGAGAGGAGAAACACCTCTGTAAGGTGGTTATGAAGGAGTTTTTGTGACTCAAGATACCAGGTATTTTTGTGGATCTATACGGCCGACATGACTGCTATGACACGACGTTTAGGGGGTCTAACTATAGTTAAATTGCTGGCTTGCGCCATTCAGTAGGATGGGGAAAGAGATGGAGCAGAAGACGTCCAATCGTAAGTTAACCACAATCAAACCGGAGGACCTGCCGTACTTGAGTCACGTGCCGGCGTCGCCTCGCTGCATCGTTGTAACGACGTACTACGATGTTGAGAAGGAAGAACTCTTTACATACGTTCGGAGATCAGATGGCCAGCTTGTAGTCATGAGGACCCTTGACATGAGAGACGGAACGTACATCGCGAGGGCGCCGATTGACTCCGAACTCGATGTGCCCCTGCCGTTTTCTGAGATCGTGCTTCAGCACTTCTCCCTAGATAGCTCTTTTGATGCGCTCAGGGATATTGAACAGGATCTTGTCAACGCGCTAAGCTCGCTGCACAAGTACTTCATCCTACTATGGTATGCGAACCACTTCAAGGATGCGTCCTTTGACCGGGTCCTAAATTCAGAGATTGAGTACTCCTTTGCTAATCATCGTTCCTTCTACGATTGTATACACAGGGTCATCCAGACTGTATATGAGACATACGCCGACCGGCCCAAGAAGCTCCCCGATTCCTTCCGCAGAATTGTGGACAAAACAGAGAGCGTAATCCGAACCAAATACCGGTTTCCCACCCCACTCATCCGTTTCTACAAGTCTCGCGAGGGGGTGTTCCGTACTCTCCGAGAGATTCGGGACAATATCTTCCACCATGGGCAAACCATCCGGACCGTTTCCATCTTCCCAGACGGTTTTGGGTTAAGTGTCGACGAAAAGCTTTTGAAGAAGCTCGGTGACCTCAACCTCTGGCCAGAGGAACTGTTGAAGCTCAATCGGATCGGGTCGCTCCTAGCGGTGCTGGAGTACATCACGCGCGACATGTTTGATGCCATGCAGTTGCTCGGCGACAGCTTGCTTAACTCCTTCGAGAACCCCCCCAAGGCGATCGCGACCGGGCATGCTGTGTATTTTAGATCATCATTGGCTAAGCACTTGGCATCACTGAAGGAGTATCGTTCGACACATTGGTTCAATGTGAACGCGGTGCTGAGAATTGGACGAGACAATTCGTTCTCGCTGGGAGCACCGTAGCGCCGGCAATCTAACTATCGTATACAGTTGACACATGTAAGTGTCATGCTGCCTGCATTTGCACGAAGTGCGCCGCGTTGCATGTAGCTGATGCGCGATTCCTTAGGTATACAAAAGTAATTGACATTTTCGTTCTTGAATTAATCCGAACCTACAACCATTTCGTCCAAGAAGATGGGACAGTTTGCCAACAAGGCAATATGCTGAGGGTGATGAAAGTCCAGCAGTGACCACATTCGTAGAGGAAAATCACTTGATGGAGACACAGTTAATATGCTCTACACAAAGGCTATAACGGAAATTTCATGGGAAGACATTGTTGAATTCTGTAATCAACGCACCCCAGAGGGAGCATGTCTTGATTACAAACGGGACTTCCCTAAGAACTTAGAAAAGACAATTGCTGCAATGGCCAATACTCTCGGTGGAATTATTCTCCTGGGGGTCGCCGAAGACGATCAAACCAAGCCTGTTTTTCCTCTCGAAGGAATTCCATTTCAACGCGGACTTTCAGAGCGTGTAACGAATATCATCCTGACCAATATCACTCCTCCGATCTTCCCTGAAATCCAACCTTATAGGAATTCAGACGACAAAAGCAAGGCCATCGTCCTAATAAGAATTCCTCAAAGCCATCAAACACCACATGCTATCTCAAACAATACTAAGGTCTATATACGCACGGGTAATCGGAACAATCCAGAAGCTCTTGCAGATCTCGATAGAATTGGGTGGCTTGTAAATCAGAGGCAAAAATCTGAATCTCTACGAGCACTGCTCTACAAAGAAGCGGATCAGCGTTTCGTCAACCTATATGCAAGGGCACTTGCACAATCGCAAAAAGGAGACTCTGAAATACACCAGATGGTTTCACAAGGGAAACTTACGCTGTCTCTTTGTCCAGTCTATCCCAAAGATGCCTTTTGCACCCCTCCGGATTTGGACACAATTGCCAAAAAGATTAGGGTGCGAGACTACTACGGAACCGGTGATTTCTTTCCTTTGCCGGATAGAATAGCTAGCCTAATTGTACAAAATGGAGTTGTTCTTAGATTTTTCAACGATAACGAATTTTACTACACAGAGTTAAACTGCTTTGGGCTCTACTTCTATCGGGAGAGTTTTCGGCGATTAAATCCATCGCAGGTGGAAAAGCCTATTATCCTCGCAGGTGAGACAGTATCACGGGCTGACCAATTTATAGATTCAGGAATCAAATACTATGAAGAATTGGGTTATTGGGGCATGTTGCTTTTCCGTGTACACTTAGATAACATCCTCGAATATATCCTGAATCCTGATCTTCAGATACTTTTTAGGATAACTCCCCTATTTTCACCTGATAATGAAGTTCAATTCACTGATATTATCTTGGCAGGCTCATTGGGAAAGGAAAAAGAGCATCTCACTTTTGAATCCATTCGGCGAATTGGGTGGGCCTTTGATTGGAATATAACTCCACCGCTTTTGAACGCTTTCTTTAATAGGATAAAACGATAAGAAAATAAGCATGATCTGAAATGGCATTTTTGAGGTTTGGCCCCCAAAAACCGCCCACCATCCGCAGGGGGGGGAGGGGATGGGCATTTTTTGGGGGGTGTCTTGACTTAAGCTATTAGATATTCTGCTGATTTGGCTTAGTATCTCGGTGTGTGTGTCATACGACAAATGCTGTCATCGATAAAGGTTTTATGCGACGAAGATAAGCGATAGTTAGACCGACAAATCCCGGGACTGGAAATGAACTTAAGAACTCCAAAGAGAATTGCGACGATAGGCGCCGTATTGATCTCGATCAGCGGTGTTGTCAATTCGGTGCTGGGAGCACGGATAGGAGCAATTCTTTACTATGCCTATCCCGGTGGCAGAATGGGTCATGTGGGAATCATCGCCGGTGTTGCAGCCATAGCGATCGGGCTTGTAATCGCCTTCATCGTCGTTCCGTTATACGAACACAGGAGACGGGCCATCATCCTGCTTGGTGGCATGCTCACGGTTACGCTTGGACATGTCGGA
>Ga0315545_1002410_pt1 | contig 16881 bp, 7 predicted proteins | sample SalMarSW160210MG_FD_203096 | JGI IMG/M metagenome (GOLD analysis project Ga0315545, IMG submission 203096) | Salt marsh sediment microbial communities from the Plum Island Ecosystem LTER, Massachusetts, United States - Salt Marsh Sediment SW1602-10 ...
CGAGGCGACGATGGAACTCACCGTCCGGATCGGCACCCGACGCCATCATCAGTGAAATCGCCGAAAGGTAGTGTCCGGCGGTATGTCCGTCGAGTCCATTGCTCTCCCAGTTGCCATAAGGCCGTGCCTTGGGCTCCAGCCCTGCTTCACGACGGAACGGTGCAAGCAATCGGTTGGGATCGTGGGCCAAAAGATATTGACGATTGACCTTGACTGCCTCAGAAAAAGGACTCTCAAGCAACCGGACGTCTTTCAACAGGAAAAGCTGAACCGACTGCTTAGGCAACTCTGCGTTCTGGTAAACGCCTTCTTTGGTCTGTGTGATGGGTTTGATAGTTCCGTCATCATTGAAGTAAAGATACTCCAGACAGACACTCCGTCGGCAATCGCCGCCGGGCATGTCGTTGAGGCTGGTGGAGCCGTCGTGGTAGAAAAAATACCACTGTCCCTTGAACTCGATGACCGACGGATGGATGGTAAAGCCAACCTTTGCGGGTCCGGTCACTAGGCCGCAGTAGCTCCAGGGACCCTCCACGGCGGGTGCTGTAGCGTAGCCGATCTGTTCCGGCTGCGTGCCGGGCACATCTACGGCAAAAACGTTGTAGTACAGATCACCTCGCTTGAAGATCCACGGACCTTCGGAGTAGTATGGGGTTATGTCGAGTTTCTTGATCGGGCCGTCCAGCTCGATCATGTTCGGCTTGAGCTTGGCGAGATAGCAGTCACCATTGCCCCAGGCCAGCCAGGCCGTGCCGTCATCGTCAATAAAGACGGCAGGATCGATATCCGCGTTAGGCCGACGCGAATCCGTGGTCATACCGTTGGTAATGAGCGGGGTTCCAAGGGCATCCTTGAAGGGGCCGATCGGACTATCTCCAATGGCCACTCCGATACAGTGTTCATTGTTGTTATTGCGACGCAACGTCACGTAGAAATAGTATCGGCTGTCCTTTTCGATCATATGGGCAGCCCAGGCGACATTGGGCTGGGCGAATTTAAATTCCTCCGGCCGCATAATGGAGCCGTGTGGCGTCCAGGTCTTCATGTCCTTCGAGGAATAGCATAGCCAGTCCGGCATGGTGAAGAACTGGCCGACTTTCGCGTTGTCGTGGCCTACGTAGACATAGACCGTATCACCAACGACCATAGCAACTGGGTCGGCCGTGAAGACGTCGCGAAAGATGGGATTGTCTCCAAAGCACTGACCAACCACTGCCGTCAGCGTAACGATTGAGATAAATTGTACAAGTCGGTTCATGTGGATCTTCTTTCCTTTCATTTACTTGAATTGCCACCAGTCAATATTGACCAGTTTCCCGTTGTCGCTGGTGAATTTAAAATATAAATCGTGGACGCCCTTCACATCGGTCACTGGACGGGATTTAGACATCATCATTTCATTTCTTCAAAAACCATTTTGTCGAGGTTAACGTAATCACCGTCAATAACCAGCTTCAGCAAATACTCACCGGCATCAAGGTTAACCGTCTTTTTAATGACTTCCCAGTTTTGAAATCCCGCAGTATTGGGGATTGAAATGATGCCCGTTTTGTCTGCACCATCGCATTCGAGATGCAGTTTTGGACTGTCGAAAGCTGAGGCAACATAGAATGAAATCCGGTATATGGCGGATTTATTGACCGTCACTGTATAGGCCATCCATTCTCCGGTATGGGTCCACCCCACATTGTAGCCGCCGGCGGTACATTTTTCGATATCCACACCTTCGTTGAGACGATACTGCCCGCCTTCATTTATATCGTCTCTGTCATGGAAAGCATCGCCCGGGCATCCTGTATCGAAGTCTTCGGCTTCAATGGTTCCCGGAATCGTATTCGCTTTGAAAGCTTCCTGTTTCAACTCACAGACTTCCACGAGTTTCCATTTAGAAAATGAATCGGTTCCGGTATTTGATATGCCCGCTTGATTTCCTTCTGCAACGGCAGCATTGAGGGATAATTTGATATCCGGATTTTGTTTATTTGATATTGTTAATAATCCGTTGTAAGCGTCTTCAATTTTCCAGAATTGGCTGTCTTTTCCGGTGAACTCTGAAAGAACAAGGTCGTGATCGTATGTACTATACTCAAATGTCTTGTTACTGTCTTCGCGGTTCAGTATTTTATAAATGCCTTTGCCGACATGTTCCAATTTCCACTGGTTCGCAGCCTCTTTCCTTTTACCGGTCAGTGTCATATCTGAACCAAGTACCCAACTACCCCTGCTATTTCCCGGGACGATGTAATAATGGGGGGCACAGTCAAGGTCAGCATACCTGTCGAGTGTCGGAATGTTTCCATTAAAACTGAGTTTAAGTACATATGCCAGTTCTTCGAAAGAGCGTTCGGGCATACGCACAATCAATCCTTCTGCGTCCTGCTTGAAAGCCAATGGAAGATATTTTCCGGCTTCGCCATTGATCAATTCAACAGATTTCAGGTCTTTACCGTCGATTCTGTCAGAAGACAATGATCTGAGAATGATTTCTTTCTGACCATCTTCCCAACCGAGCAAAATTGCGTAAAGTGTCGTATTATCTTTCGATCGGGTATAGCGAACATCTTGCGCTGTTCCTTCGACCGGAGGTCCCATTACGCCATGAGCAGCCCCCATTTTTGTGGGACCTTCTCCATACTTTTCCCACGCGCGCGTTGCATACACTGCCTCACCGTATTTTTTGAGCCACGCACCCATGGCAAGCAAAATGTTTTTTTGTTCCTGAGGTATGGTGCCATCCGCTTTGGGAGAAATGTTAAGAAGCAAATTCCCATTTTTGCTTATCCTGTCAAGAAAGCCATGAAGAATTTGTTTCTTGGAATAATATCCAAGTCCCTCGGTGTAGCACCAGCTCGAGGAACTGATTGCATCATCGGTAAGCCAATAATTGTCGGTAATATCGGCGGGACCTCCGCGTTCGTAGTCCAGTACAGCGCATTTGGTATTCAGGGCGTCTTTGTACGTGGCGACGACTTCTTTGTTCCATTCAGCCGCCTTATTATAGTAGTAAGCTAAAAATTGCAAAAGAATAGGTCGTGAAATAACATGCAGGTTGAAATCCTGCCAAAGAATATCTGGTTGATAGTTATCGATAATTTCTTTATGCTTACTCAACCATAAGGCTTCATTTTTTTCTTTCCCCTGCTGCCCGTAAAGCATCTGGAGTTTTACATCGTTTGTTTGTGGCACAGCGTCATAAAATCCTGTGATGTTGTATGCATGATGCATTGAAAGAATAATTCTCATATTTTTTTTTCGGATGGCATCCGTTAACAAACCGACCAAATCCAGTTTCGGCCCCGTATCTTTTGCGTTCCAGGGATTCACCCTGCTGGCCCACATCGAAAAGCCGTCGTGGTGCTCAGCCACCGGACCGGCAAATTTAGCGCCGGCATCGGCGAATAACTGCGCCCATTCTTCAGGATCGAATTGACCGCCTTCAGACTTGAGTTTGGGCGCAAACTGCACGAAACGCCCCTGCTTGTCCCTTGCTCCGGTGATAAAGTTGTTATACGGCCACTGAGATACATCGCCATAAATCTCTGAATGGTGCTTGTTTTCTGCAGACCCTTTTATATACATGTTGCGAGGATACCACTCGTTAGCATATGCCGGAATAGAATAAACTCCCCAGTGGAAATAGATGCCAAATTTGGCGTCTTTGAACCATTCGGGGGCAGGATTTGACTGCTCCAACGATGCAAAGCTTGGCTGAAAATATTGCTTTTGCGTCTGAGTGGATTTCTGATCCATTGATCCTTTACCGACCTGATCGTTCTCTTGAGTAATCATACACCCCTGAAGCAGTAAAACTACGACCAGTAATATTTTATCTTTCATCATAATCAATCTCATTTCTTTTCTACTGCTTAAATTTCCATTCATTCACATTAAGGAGATAGCCGGAGCCGCCCGCGAACCTGAAGAAGACATCGTGCCGGCCCTTCACTCCGCGGATCTCGCAGGTTTTGTTGATCCAGGATTGCCAGCCGCCGGTGTTGTCCACCTTACAGGCGCCAACGAGCAGCCCGTCGGGACTGTCGAGATGAATTTCAATCGTCCCGCCGTTGGTCGCGGAAGCAACGCGGAATTCCACAGCGCCGGCGCCGGCGCCGAAATCGACGTTATTGAAACGCACCCAGTCGCCATTTTCTATGAAGCCGATGTTTTTACCGCCTTCAGAACTGTCTTCAGTCTGGATCCCCTTCCCTTCATTAAACTCCGCAGCGCTGTTCTGAACGAAGGGATCACGGTAGGAAACCGCGATGTTGATCAGGGCGGTGACTGGATTTCCAAGCTCGCCCTTGAACACCACGCGGATGGTGGTGCCACCGTTTTCCAGTGCAGTAATCAGACCGTCCTTAACGGAAACAACCTTTGGGTTTTCCACGGTGTAGACGGCTTTGTCCGTGACGTCTTCGGTGTGGCCGTCGAGGAACTCCGCCGTTGCGGTAAAGGCCTGCGCGTTCCCTGCGATGAGCTTCGTGTTCGGTACACTGACGATCACCTTCCGGGGGATGAATTCGCTCTTTAAATCCTTCACGATGACGGGGAGGGCATCCGACTTGCCTTCAAAAACGGTGTCGATCAATGTCTGGCCGGGAGTCATGCCGGAGATTACACCCTTGCTCACAGACGCGACACCAGGTTTCTGCACCGTAATCAGGGCATGGGCAGTGACATCCCTGCTCGTGCCATCGGAATAGATCGCAAAAACCTTCAGTTGAACCTGGTTTGCCGCACCGGGGGCGGAGTCGATCTTGTAGCGATCGACCATGGCATCAAGAGCGACTAGTTGCGGTATGGCGGTCTTTTTCGCAAACTGCCAGTAGTCGACCTTGAGAAGATCGCCGGTGGAATCGCCTTTGAAGACGAGAAACAGGTCATGTATACCGTCGGCACTGGTAACCGTGGTGGTCTCAATCTTCCATTGGCCGCCGGTGTAAGTGACCGGAAGCGTGCCGACGAGCGGCCCATCCACGCTATCGAGATGCAGCTCGATATCTCCTTTTTTCGAGGCTCCAGCTTGGGTGTCGCAGGCGATGGAGGCGGTGAAGGTACCGGCCCCCTCATCACCAAAATCCACGCCTTTCACCTTTATGAAGGCACTATCGCGAGTCGGATAGACATCCATCCCTCCTTTGCTGCACGGCTCCGACTTGATACCCTCACTCCAGCAGACGGTTTCTGCCTCGGTTTGCACATACGGATTGAACGTACCGATCTGGTCCACACCCGTTGTGGACCACCAGGGCAGTGTGGGAATCGTACCATCCGCGTCAAAGACAAGTTTTTCCACGCAAATCGAACGCCTTTCACGATGAATGTTCGTTTCAGCGAAATTCAGGGCGTAATTGAAGCCGAAAACGTATGACTCCCCCTTATAATCGATGATGCCTGGATGATTCCCAGAGGAGGCCTTATTCGGCTTCATAATATACCCATTGGTCGTCCAGGGGCCGATAGGGCTATCGCTCATAGCATAACCTATGCCCTCGGGACAACAGTAGGACGCAAATGCCAGGTAGTACAAACCATTTCGCTTATAAATCCATGGCCCTTCTTCGAACAATTCCGGTCTCGGCAACTCAACGATATCCCCCGAATAAGAAATCATATCCTGATTTAATATCACATAAAATATACGTTGATGTCCCCAATATAAATAGGCCTGTTCGTCATCGTCGATGAATACCGAGGGATCAATGTCATCCCTGGAATCGGGATTATGGATCAAAGGCCGTCCGATCACATCGTTAAACGGTCCGGTGGGACTGTCCGAAACCGCTACGCCGATATCCATATGCCCATTGCGTACCAAGGGGCAATATAGATAAAACTTGCCGTCCCTGAAAATACACTGAGGAGCCCATGCATTGTAGCCATCCGCCCATTTAAAAGTCTTATTAGGTTCTCGGACACCCGCTACAATCCCATGATCCGTCCAATTGACCATGTCCGAAGAGCTATAGAGCAGCCAATCGAACATTTTGAAGCCTCGCGCATCGTCTTCGTCGTGGCTGGTATAAAGGTATACTGTGTCGTTGTAGACCAATGGAGCCGGATCGGCAGTATACTTGGTCTGTATAATCGGATTGTCTGCATAACATATCGTACCTAAACTGGCTACAGCAAATGCAAGGGCCACAATCAATATTCTGATGTCCATTTTTTTCATAATGTTTTTCTAATATCCTCGTTCTGTTAGAATATCACCAGCACCGGTTGGCCCATGTAGCGGATTGTCTTGACGTTAACGGTTCCGGGCTCTAGACCGGCGTTGCGATCCGATGCGGCTATCACGATATTGAGCTGTCGCTCGGCGATCATGCCAGGGAACGATCCTTGACGCGGTCCGATGGTCAATGTTCTTTTGGCATCGTTCCACGCGAGATCAACAGTGGCCCGTTCGCCTTTTTCATAGTTATAAGTCTCGTTGTCGTCATCGTAAAGGGTGAACTTCGCATCGGCACCCGGATAGATCCGGATCTCGTACGGGGCGTCCGGTTTTTCGGTGGCATACTGTATCACCGGCCCCATCGGCACAATCGATCCGGCGCGTATATACAACGGCAGGATATTGAGCGGACAGGGCCTCTCTACTGTCTGGCCACCCTCAAACGTCTGGTTGGTCCAGAAATCGTACCAGTTCGCGCCGGACGGAAGATAGGTTTCCACTACGGTGTCCAGAACCTGCTCTTGTGTGTTCAGCTTGCGAATATCACTGGGCGTGCGCCAACCAAGCCGGATTACGCGATCTCCTCCGCCCTGAAAGTATTCCAATCTGATCGGCACCTCTTGGCCCTTGCTGAGTGTCACCTTGGCGCTGCGGTAGCGTTTGGCGCCCTGGTTCCAATCCTCCACCACCTTTTTGCCGTCCAGATAAAGACGGAAGCCATCATCGACTTCGACCCCGATTTCATACTCACCCTCTTCTGGCGCCATCAGGATTCCTTCCCAACGCACGGAAAAATGCTCGAATCCGTCCAGGCCACCAGAAGGACCTGCCAGCAGCGGACCGGGCCAGTCGTGATCCACGACCTGATCGACTCCCTTGTCCTTAGGCGTGTTGAAGTTTGTCCCGGCAAAATACTGCACAGCCAGGCCGGGCCTGCCCTCTGGGGTCCGCATGAACTCCGTCGGCAGGGTCGCCGCCGGTGGATTGCCCATACGATACATCGCACGGGTTACCGGATGCACCAGAAACGCAGGCCCGAACATGAAGGCATCACTTATATCACGTGCCTTGACGTCATCCGGGAAATCCAGCGGCAGGCCACGCATGAGCGTGTAGCCTTCATTTGTGACCCTCCAGCTCTGGCTGTAGATATACGGTATCAGGCGGTAACGCAGATGCGTGATGTCGAGCAGGGCCTGGTACATCTCCGGGTCCATCTCCTTGAAGATGTAGGGCTCGCGTTCGATGTTGGTGCCATGCACGCGGAAAATCGGGTTGAAGGCCCCGAACTGGTACCAGCGGGCAAAAAGCTCGCGGTAGGCCGGATTCTGTTCCCCGCCGGGGTAGTTGTTGACGAAGAATCCGCCGATATCCTGCGTCCACCAGGGATTACCCGACATGGTTACTTCGAGTCCGCCGGCCATCTGGGCCTTGAGTGTATCCCAGCTCGCGAACGAATCCCCTGACCAGGAGGCAGCCGCATAGCGCTGCGCCCCGCACCAGGCCGAACGGGTCAGCGTGAACACCCGCCTGTTGTTAATCGCACGCTGGCCTTCGTAGGTGCCTTTGGTGGTCATGAGCGTATAGGGATTCAGATAACGCGAGAAATCGCCCATGGCATTAATCCCCAGTCTCTTGATATCCCGCGCGACTTCGTTGGCATTCCAACAAGCCGAGCCGACCTCGACTTCGGTGCCATCCATCCACAGGGCATCCACGCCCTTGTCGAGCAACCCGTTTTTGATATGCTTGAAATAGATTTCGCGTCCCTTTTGGCTGAACGCGTCATAGATGCGGGCCTTACGGGAGATCCAGTGCAGCGGTTCGAAACGCAACCCGTATTGGTCCAGTTCGTGGGCCAGTGGCGTATCGTTGCCCACGGACGGCCAGATCGAGATCATCAACTTCATGTTCAGATCGTGAATCGTCTGGGCCATGCCTTCGGGATCGGGATAACGCTCCGGATTCCAGATCATACCGCTCCAGGTGCCGTCCTTATCCGAACCCCAGTACTGCCAGTCCTGCACGATGTAATCGAGCGGGAACTGCTCCTTGCGGAAGGTCTTGGCCACTTCGAGGATACGTTCTTGGGTCTGGTAGCGTTCCTTACTCATGAACAGACCGAGGGCCTGCTTGGGAACCATGGGTGTGTCACCGGTCAGATCGCGGTATCCCGCAATCACCTCGTCCATTGTGTCACCGGCAAAGACGTAGTAATCCACACCGCCCGGTGCGCTCTCGGCCCACAGCGTAGCGCCGGTCTCATCGTCCTTGAACCTCATAATGGAATAGGTATCCCACATGATGCCGTAGCGTTCGGAAGACACGATCATGGGAATCACGATCCCCATATTGGTCTGGATCAACAGCAGTTCCTGCCCGCGCCGGTTGATTTTGGTCGGAGCGGCATCGACGTATCCCAATCCGTACCAACCCTCGTCCGACTTGAGGGTGAAGGTATTCGACACCTCGTAGGTCGGGGCACCGGAAATCTCAACCGGCTTGAGGGTGGCATGGTTTTCGGCCCGCTCCTTCGTCAGCACCCTGCCGGTCGCATCCATGAACGTCAACGCCCCGCTCTTTTTGTCGGCCTTTATCCGCAGTTTGTCCGATACCAGTGTCACGCTCTCTTCGGCCTCCTGGATTTCGAGCGGAATGGCCGCAGGCTCGCCCACCACAACAATACTGGGATGTTTCCAATAGTTCTCTCCCAGGTTCTCGTTCACACGTACGGTGGACGGCCCATAGAAGATCACGTTTTTTACGGACTCTCCGACACGCAATTGAACCCCGTTTTCGAGTCGGACACATGAAAATCCGTCCGTCTTGGTTTCGACGGCCTTCAAGTGTCCGTTGTCATCCAGACCGGTTGGAGCCGCCTGAAGCAGCGGGCACAAGCACAATAGGACAGCCACAGTCATCCAGTGGAAGCATACCTGTTTAGAGTGTGCCAACATTGTCTTTTCCTTTTTATCATTTGTTACATACACCATGAAATATTTGTAGCACTTCAAATAATACGATTACGGTGCAGTCCTTGTTATCCAAACAACGGCACCGCCCCGCGGGCTCATTGAGACGGTCAATGAGTCACCTGACTCAACATGTTTGCTTTCGCGTTTGAAGGTAGCGGGATTGGTGGAATCGTCGCCGAAGACCTCCGCCTGCCATGTGCCCTGTCCCAGGAAGGACAGATTGATCGGCAATGTGGCGGCCTCGCCACCGTTGAGCACGCCGATGAACCATGTCTGATCACGCCGACGTACAAAGCCGATGGTCTTGCCGATCTTGCTACCAGGCAACACGATCGTCTCATCCCAGGTCGAGGGCAGGTGACGCAGCAGATCCTCGGCAGGGTTGCCGATGAAGTCATGGTATTTCCCGGCAAAGTGCAAGAGCGGCGAAGTCATGTTCACGGCCTGGGCCAATAGGTGCGCCCAGGTATAGCCGACCATCTCACGGAGATCGAAGGCCGTGGGAGTATAATCGGCCGGACCGGCCAGGAAGCGGGTAAAGAGCACTATCTCGTCATGCTCGGCGGTCTGGATTCGATTATAGCGTGTCATGTGGTATTCATGGCCGCGCACGGCTTCGCGTGTGAATTCATGGGGCCAGGTGCGCCGATGGCCAGTGGGTTTGACCGCGCCATGGAAGTTACATAACAGGTGCAAATCGGCAGTGTCTTTGAGAGCCCCCTCATACCAACGGGTTATCTCGGCTGTGCAGGGCGGAATGAAATCGATTTTGATACCCACGGCACCGAGAGAGGCGACCCTTTCAAGATAGGCGCGACGCGGGGCGGCGGTGCGCATTTCCGAAGAGTTCACCCACACCAGGCAGCCTACACCTTGCGTTTTGGCATAATCGATCACTTCCTTGAGACACTGCCACTGGTCCTTGCCGGGGGCGCGCCAGTTGCGCCAGCCTTCATCGATCAGGTAATACTCGAAGCTGAGTTTCTTGGCTGCATCGACCCACTCCTTCTGGTCTTTCAGCCTGGGGGCGCCGATGGCCCACCACTGCCAAAGGGAGCGGCCGGGCTTGATCCAGTCGGCGTTGGCCAGTTCGGTAGACGGCGGCGGACAGAGGTTGGTCACAATGTCGCTATTGACCAGAGCGTTGAGCCCCTCGGCGATAATGGCGACGCGCCAAGGGGTGACAATCGAGCCCTGTTGGCTCCAGCCATTGGACGAAGCGGGGAATACGGCTTTGATGAAAGCACCGTCTCGCACCAAACCCATGTCAGGAAAACAATCGTTGTTGGCCTCGGTGAGGGAGACGTAGAGGTTCTCACCAAGTTTGAAGGTGATCGGAGGCGCGAGCGGGCTATTGACCGGGATAGTCTCGAATGTCCCGGACTGGCAGGGCTTTTCGTAACTGCCGTCATAGCGGGCCCACCAGGCTTGCGAATTGGACGGTAGTGTCCAGGAGGTCGCCTCGCCGGCGATGGTGTGCGTTGTGTCATCGAGTGCGACACGGGTGCGCACGGCCGCGCCATCGTCGAAGGCACGCACCTCCAGCTCGTATGTCATGCCGTCGGCACAGGTCACTGGAATCACGGCTTCATGGCAGCGATTGACGGCCATGGCGTGATTGCCCCACGTCTGGTATTGCTCATCGATGGTGCGGGTACGGGGCTCGCCAAGCATCACTGACCGGCCCAGATGACGGCCGTCCACAGTCAATCCCAGCGGAGCCGTGCCCAGGAGGATTCGATTCTGACGCCGGACCGACCAGGTCAATTGGTCGTCAGCATTGGTCTGTATTTCAATCTCGATCATGCCATTCGGACTGGCTACGGTCACCGGCGTGGTCTCGGCTCTACAGGTAGCACAGACAGGGACCACCATCAGCGTCCCAACGCAACATATCCAGATAATTGAGGCTATTCGTCGATCGACTTTCACTTTACAGATCATATCAAACTCACTTTCATTGCTTGGTTCGGCAGGCTTCTTCAGATTGGCCTGCAAGGTTATCAATGAACATAAAGCGGCGTTGCCTTGACGCTGATGGTGGTTTCAGCGGGTTTCAGGCCTTCGGCCTTGGCCCGCAGGACTAGGTTACCCGAGCCATCCCGCTGACTTTGGACGATGACTTGGGCGAGACCGTTGAACAGGCTGCGCTTGTTGCCCTTCTCTGGTTCATGGCTGGTGGGATCGCCGTTGCCCACACCGATGATCGCGCCCGGTCCGGTGATTTCGAACTCGACCAATAAGTTCGCGGTCGGCACGTGGCGTCCAGCCTTATCAAGAGCCTCGACGGTCACCGGGATCGCATCGTTACCGTCACCGGCCAATTGCATGCGGTCAGGTGTGAGTCGCAGTGATACAGGTTCGTCCGTAGTTTCCACGGTATAACGCATGACTTCCTTGACATTGCTCTTGGCGGCCGCTTCAAGTCGACCCGGTGCATATGGCACTTGCCACTCGACCATTTTGAATGGGTCCACCCGCTTTTCCTCGATGAGCTTGCCGTTGAGTGACAGGGTCACCGAGTCCGCATTGGTCAGTGCCATCACTCTGACCGGCTGACCTTCCTTGCCCAGCCAGTTCCAGTGCGGTACCAGCGTGAGCACCGGTCTGTCCTTCACCCAGAGCGCCTGCCGGAGGTAGAACTCGGTCTTGGGGAATCCGCAGAGATCCATGGCACCGAAAAAGGAACTCGCCGCCGGCCACCCATAGGGGGTGGGCTCGCCGCGGTAATCGAATCCCGTCCAGAAAAAACCACCTGCAAAGGACGGCTGCCTGGCGATCGCTTCCCAGGCATTGCGGGCGCTGCTGAATTTGTCCCAGCCCGGGAACACGTCATCATATGAGGCTATAATATTTCTGGCGTGGTCGGTGACGTATTCTCCCCGCGTCATGACCTGGGAGGTGTCTTCCGTGCTGAGCATGGGCCTGTCCGGATAGGCCGCACGGATCTTATCGTAGTCGTAGGCTTGGTAATTGATGCCGACCACGTCCATGGTCAGCGCCGCGTTCTTCGGATTCGCCTTGCCGTCCCGGCCCAACTGGCCCTTGTTCTGCCCGCCCGTGGTGGGCCGGGTCCTATCGAGACGCTTGACCATTGCGTTCATCACACGCGTCATTTCCATGCCTTCCTCATTGATTTCGAGCGCCTCCTCGTTGAACAGAGACCATAGGATCACGCTGGGGTGGTTCCGGTCGCGGCGTACCAGCCACTCCAACTGTCGCAAGTATTCCGGTGAGGTATTAAAGTGGCGGGTTTCATCCATCACGAGCATGCCCAGGCGATCACAGATGTCTAGCAATTCCCTGGACGGAGGATTGTGCGCGCTACGATAGGCGTTCGAGCCCATCTCCTTCAATTTGCGGATGCGGAACTCCTTGATCGAATCCGGCACGGCAACGCCGACGCCCGCATGATCCTGGTGATTGCACGTTCCCTTCAATTTAAGCGGCTGGTCGTTGAGGAAAAATCCCTCCTTCGCATCGAATCGAATCGTGCGGAAACCGCAGGTGGACTCAACGGAGTCCACCGGCTTGTTGTCGCTCAAGACAGTCGTCCGTACCGTGTAGAGATTTGGATGGTCCACGGACCAGAGCTGCGGCGAGATGACAGGAATCGAGAAATTGGCCACGGCTTGGCCCAGGGGGACGATGTTCAGCGGCGCTGAATGTCCGCCTGCGACCCGTTTTCCGGTGGAATCGAAAACACCGATTTCCACCAAGGCCGAGGCAACGTCAAATCCGGTGTTAGCCAGCGTGACCTCAGCGGGGATCGTCCATGTTCCATCCGCTCCCTTGACGGGATTGGCATAGACGCCATCGGTGACGACATGCACCGGGCTCCGTTTGACGAGCCAGGTATGGCGATAGATCCCGCCACCTTCATACCACCAGCCCTCCATGGCCTCGGCGTCCACACGAACTGCGATTGTATTGATAGCATCCCCGTATCGGGCCATTGATGTGACATCGATATAAAATGACGTATAACCACAAAAGTTGTGATGTACGGGTGTTCCATTGAAATACACAGTACAGTGTGTTGCCACCCCGTCGAACTGCAGTTCGATATTCCTGCCACGATCGGAAGGATCCAGCTTGAACGTCCGCCGATACCACGCGATGCCGCGATGGCGATAGCCTTGTTGCTTAAGCGCCTTCTCATCGAACGGCTGCTCGACCACCCAGTCATGCGGTAGGTCGATCTGACGCCAGTTTGAGTCATCATACCCACGGGCCGCCGCGCCCCAGGCGTGTCCCGCCTTTGCGCCACTGTGCGTGATATCCACACCGTAGAGCCGTATACCCTCGCCGCCGGGAAACGAGTCCGGCGGAATGTCCCCCAGGTGGAAGCGCCAGCCCTGATCCAACGAAAGCGTCTCCCGCATGGTCGAAGAAGGATCGACGTCGCCGGTCTGGCCCATGGATACGGAGCCGGTCGTGACAAGCCAGAAGACTAAGGTTCCCAAGATGACAATACGCTTCATGATATTATTCTCTCGTCAAGTTTAGATAAACATTGTCAATAAGAGACATCCCCTTGATCTTATTGCTTGACACCTTCATAAGATTCGTCGGGCAATATAGAGATTTCCGCAACACTCGTCCAGCCGTTTCTGTTAATTTCCTGCAAGGCTGTGAAACGGAAGAAGCGGGCATTGACCGGATCGAATGTCACTTCCTGGAGACCGGGGTTATTCCGAATGTTGGCAAACCGGCCCGTAGCGACAAGAGTGGTCCAGTGGATTCCATCCAGGCTCGTTTCAAAGCGATACCGTTCAACGATACCATTTGAAGTGCCATCCTGACGTGGGAGATACGTGAACCCGCCGATGCGGTGCGAAGTGCCCATGTCAATGGTGATGAAATGCGGCAATGCCAGATCGTCATTCCAACGGGTATGCCAGATCGTGGAGGAGTTGTCATCGATTGCGTTGGCTGCGCCGTTGGCGGCCTGATCGGTTTCCTGGCTGTCGACTCCGGCGACTTTCCAACCAATCGGCATCATTCCGGCGAAGGACTTTGAAGCCTCTATGCCGAGCTGTCCGTGCGGTAACAGGCAAGCGGCCTGCACAGTGCCACCTATCGGCATGGAAATCGGTGAGCTGTACACAGCCGAGTAGGTCGTCGGCATGGTGCCATCAACGGTATAAACCATCTTTAAACCACCAGTGTTGCGGATGGTCACCTTGCCGTTGGCGTCACGATCTGAAATCACGGGAGGCAAAAAGGCCACGGGCTGCTTAAAGAGTCCTATCTCAGCCAGCGTCGGTTCCAGGCGGGAACCATTGATGCGAATGCGTACCTGATTGGTGGTCACGGGCGACTTCAGCCGTATTAGTCGTTTGTGCCCGACGGTTGTCAATTCATCCGACGCGACATGTTCTGTCGTGACCCACGCCGACCTGTTCCACGTTTCAATGGCAAAGGATTCAATTCTCTGGCCCCGATGATCGAGTGCTTCCTGCAGCGAAACCACATCAAAGGTGACAGCCGCCGGAAGCGTCAAAGTCAATGCGGCGTTGGCATGGTCCGGCGCGGCCTCCCACCAAGTGTCGAGATTTCCGTCCAATGCCAGCGACGCGATGTTGGCCGGATTGGACGTGTCGGCGGCGAGCTTGCCGCCCACGGCGAGGTCTGTGGTGAACGTCTCCTTGACCACCCGCGCCATCCGGCTCAAGGCTTCAAGTTGATCATCCGGAACCAGGCCACGCGTGTCTGGAGACAGGTTCAAAATGAGGTTTCCATTACGGCCGATCGACGAGTAATAGATATCCACTAACTGCGAGACACTTCTGGGACGTTTGTGGGATGCCCAGAACCATTGGCCGTCTCGGAGAATGGTGACATTGGTTTCCGTCGGATACCACCAGAGATATGAACCGGGCGTCAGTTTGGCACGGCTGCCAAGATCCCCGGCCTGCATGTCCGGCCACCTGAAGTTGTCGGGCGACGTAGGCAGAGGAATGACACTCCATTCCGTGGTGCGTCCATAGCCGCTTTCACTACCGACCCAACGCACATCCGGCCCTTTGCCGAAAATGACCGCACTGGGCTGCAAGTGGCGGATCAAATCATACCACGCAGCGTAGTTGTAGGTCTCTTTCACGCTGGGATCCGGATTGGCACCGTCAAACCAGACTTCCTGGATCGGTCCGTATTCCGTGAGCAGCTCGTAAAGCTGGTTCAGGAAGTAGCGATTGTAATCGTCCACCATATAGGTATAGCTGCCAAAACCTTCAGCCGGCTTGCGTCCTGTCGTGGGATTGCTCTTGAAACTGGCCGGATCGGTGGGAATGGTGGACAGCACATCACTGCTACCGTCACCGTAGTAACCGGCTGGATTTTTCGGATTTGTCTTTAACTGGTAGAGGTCGGCAGGCGAAAGGTAAACACCCAGCTTGAGACTGTGCTTGCGCGCAGCGTCGGCAACCGCTCGTACCACGTCGCCCTTGCCGTCCATCCAGGGACTCGACGCGACCGAATGCTGCGTATAGCGGGTGGGCCACAAACACAATCCATCGTGGTGCTTGCAAACGAGCACAATCATTTTACCGCCGGCCTCTTTCATCGCACGGACCCATTGGTCTGCGTTGAACGCCGAAGGATTGAATAGCAATGGATCTTCACGACCACTGCCCCACTCGACGCCTCTGAATGCGTTCGGACCGTAGTGCAGGAAAAAGGTCCATTCCAGGCGCATCCAGTTGGTCTGATTGGGACGAGGCAGAACCTTGGCCGCTTTTTCAGCAATCACGGCGTCGGAATCGCCCTCGGCAATTACATGCAGTGTGGCATACGGAATCGGGTCGTTCGCAGTGGCTTCCGAAGCATGCCCAGTGTCTCCAACGGCTTGATCCGCCGATGCACCGCCTGGCGACGGAAGAATGGCTGATGCGATACTGAAAACTGCGATTAGAGTACCTGTAACGATGTTCATTGGAAAGATGTTCATTGTTTTCTCCTATTTACAGTTGAAAGCTTATCCGTCGGTTCAAAGATGAGTCTGCGATAGCCGATAAGGTTTGGCGTGCCGTTATCCGTCACTTCGCATATCACATGGAAACTCTTGCCCGCGGAATCGGCCGGCACGTTCACGGTGATGTGGTTTGAATTTGCATTTGTGATAGTGACAGTCTGGGTATAGGTGCCTGCTTCAGGAAGGATCCACCATTTGAAAGTCAGTTTGTCGCCGTCCGGGTCGTAAGAACTGGAAGCATCGAGCGTAACGGAAGTGCCTTGCAAAGGCTGAATCGTTATTACATTGAGGGTGCTGTCATCATTGACGATAACGACGGGGTTTCTGTTTCCCTTGCCGTCCTTCGCCCAGTCCATCCGGGCCACAAAATCGTTGAAATTCGCCTGGTAGAAATAACTGACATACTGAGTGCAGGTATCGAATATAGGAGAGCGTTTGTTGTTTGAATAGCAGTAGGTCGCTTTGTCCTGACCTTGCATCCAGACGAAGTATCCGCCCCAGTTAGCCTGGGTGGGACTCTCCGGGTTGCTCAATCCATTAGGCATGACATACAGGAACGAAGGGGTATCTCCTTCAACGCCCCATTTGAAATTCGGATAAACGGCGCCAAGGTTGCCATGACCCTGGATGTTCTCTTGATAATCCGCCCAACGGGCTTTCCCGTGGGAAACCTGATATTCCACGGCGCATTCATCCCAGATGAACAGAAGATCCTTCTCAAACTCCCTTCGCATCCATTGATGTGAGCTATACGG